>JFJP01005432.1_pt1 | contig 28506 bp, 22 predicted proteins | sample 431651 | NCBI WGS metagenome assembly JFJP01 (sample SAMN02602958, study PRJNA72255) | Microbial mat metagenome, whole genome shotgun sequencing project. | biome: fresh water; feature: sink hole; material: water; isolation source: purple microbial (photo- and chemosynthetic) mats found in... | reverse complement strand
GCCGCCTGTGTCAGCACCTGCTGGTAATGGGCAAACGCTTTGAGCTGCTCCAACTCCACCAGCCGGGCCAGTTCTGCGTCTATGGCTTGGATGCCATCTTGCAATGCCCGTCGTCTGGCATGCAAGGCCCCCATGCGAACCGTGTCGAACACCGGCATGTGGCAATGCGTGACCTTAGGGTAGCGAGGAAACAATCTGGAATAGAGGGTCGGTTTGCTGTCCATGGTGTGGGACTACTCCATGGGCTCACGTTCAAGCACTTCCTCGAAGTCGATGGCGTACTGGGCGGGATCGCTCAAATGGGCATCACACCCCTGATCAATGGACAACACCAACACCGCACCCTGCGGGTCGGTGAGTTCAACGTCGATGCTGGCTTCGCGTGATGTGCGAATGGCGTCTACCAGTGCCACCGTCAGGGTGGGGGTCAGGCGAAAGCTTTGCGGTGCGCCATCCGTTGGTGCCTGTGGGTTTGCAGTATCTGTCTCTCTTCGGTTCATATGATTTGCTCCTGGGGGTGAGGTATGTGCAAATCAGAGTATTCCTACAAGATACAAATTGCAAGTTAACTAGGGCATATTGATGAAATAAAGTTAAAAAAAGACCGCACCCGTCAAAACGGCATGCAGTCGCGTTGGTTATCTTATGTGCTGATGGCAGTCTACACGCTTAAACCAGTCCCTCAATGCTATTAGTCTGTATGTCCCCTTCGGCCATTTTGGCCATCACTGCATTGGCGGCATCCAAGTCGTTACCGTAAAGGTCACTCGCCCATGCAACAAGGCGACCCGCCTGCGCGTCTTGCTCCATCAAGCGGAACAAGGGCACGCTCTCAATATTGGAGATGGTGGCGTAGTCCAGCAACGCAGTGTTGATGGCTTCGTGGTGCGACACATCGAACGACCTCCGCGACATCACCCATCGTCCATACAGATCCGCCAAGTCTGCGGCAAATTTGAACACCCGTGGCTTGTATATCTGCCGGGTTAACTGCTCATCGAATTTATCGGGGAACAGCATCAAGGAAATCGGATGCGCGGCGAAGGCTGCTCGCTGCACGGAGACGTGCATCGCGGTGATGGTTTCTCCGTTATCGCCAAGCACTTTGCCGCGTCCACGAGCGGACACGAACTCCACCGCCAAAGGGGTGGATTCCACAGCGATACAGGCCAATTCATTGAATGGACGCACTAGGTGCTTCAACACGGTGCCATCGCGGCGCAATGCGTTTTCGACCATGTTTTCGGTGCGTTTAATCCAGCGTTGGCCCTTTCGGGGACCGTTCCTACCCAAGTCGGTATGTGGAAGTGTCTTGAGGACTGGTGCTTTGACTTCATCGCGTGCGTCATACAGGTCTTCGACCTCAATGACATCACTCTGTTCTTTGGCCAATTCGGGCAGCGCCGGAAACGCATGGGCCGTGCCGGGCTCGTAGCTGCGAATGACCTGTGGGGGCACATTGGAGAGGTACTGAGGATCGTTGGCTTGCCAATAGGCCCGCTCTGCGTCCTCACGCCAGAGCTGCAAGGTGGCTGCATCTGTGTCTCCGGTGCGTTCTTTGACGGCATGGTACTTGGCCACGGTTGGACTTTCTGGCAGGGATTTGGATTGGTTCAAGTTTACTGCAAAACGCCAGTCATACAAAGTCAATAATTTGCGCTTTGTATATGGCGATCACGAAGCGATTGCGCGACGGATTTCCCGATGAACTGCGGGTGTCGGTGCATGGTGTGTATCTTCCTGGCGCTCTCGGCTAAATTGACCCTTATAGAAGGTCGCGCTTTTAAATGGTCACGTGAAGTGACACGGGCAACCCAAGGACTGAGAATTGGAGCCTGAGTTTCTAAGACCGCAGAGGGCTGTGAGCGGACGGACACGGGAACATGAAATTGCCCCTGCAAATTTGGTGACCTGCTTAGAAATGGTATCTAAGTTCAACGACAGTCCCAATTTGAACAGCGCCTATATTCGGCTCTCATCCGTGTCACACTTCGACTCTTATTCAATAGAGGTGTCTCTTGGAAATACGACCGTCAAATCAGATAGCTATTGGTCAGCTGTTTATGCGCTGGACATGTGAAGAAAATACGGCGGCGATTCTGTCTTCAATCCATTTGGCAGCCGACAGGGGCGCAAATATTTGCGTATTTCCTGAGTTGGGCGTTACAGGTTTTCATCGCAATATTGCATCTCAGGCAGTACCGTCAATTGTGAAAGCGGCTCTTGACGCTATTCAAGCAACATGTGCCAAACGCAATGTCGCAGTTGCCGTAGGTGCCCCTTCGTTTGATGAAAGCGGTCAGATTTTCAACAGCCACATTCACATCAACGAACTTGGTGAGATTGTTGCCGTTTCCCCAAAGAACGGTCTGACTCCAAGCGAGGCAAAATTCTTTTCCTCTGGAAACGTGCGGCCATTCTCAACATTGGCAGGCTTATCCTGTGCGTCTGTCCTGTGCCGGGAGGTTGAAGACATTGCCTCTCTGATGTGCCAACTCCCCAAGGGGCGAGCAGACATCATCTTCTGGCCCAGTTTGGTGGGACGACCGCCTGCAAACCCGCCCGACCCAGATGAAATCAAGTATTTGCCGTTGGCTCAGTCCATTGCGTTACAAACAGACTCGTATCTTGTTCAGTCCAATTGGCCCAACTCGCTAAACTATCCAGAAGAGGGCACACATGCCGGCGAAAGTGTTGTGGTGGCTCCGAATGGGGAGATTTTGCTGATGTTGCCGCGTGCCGAGGCCGGTGTTGCGGTACTCCATCTTGGTGAGAGTTCGTTTGATTGGATACCAGAGGAGGCTTAAAGACTGACTGGCGAAAACCCCAAACTGACCGAAGGTTTCGCAAGGCATTTCATCCGCAAACACCACCACTATCCACCATTCAGTCCCAATAACCATACGCAGTCGACTCGCGCACGCTCAACGTCAGGTATCGCGGCAAAACCGAAGTACCTCGGCTCCGAAACCGTTGGTTTGCTAGGAACAACCTGTTCTTGATGTCACGCAGGCCGTTGGCCCTCGCCAAGCGGCGGAATCCATCGCCAATAGCGGAAATCAGTCCCTCACATTCGCCACCCCCCCTTGCAAAACTCCCGACGTGTGGGCGGTGTCGGTTCACGAGTGGGGCCAGCGGTCATCACGCGGGTATCGAGTCCGGCGATGCGGCAGTAGGCCAATAAAGCCCAACAGGCTGCCAATGCCAGGTTTTGTACGGTGGTTTGGGTGCGCGTTGAAAAGTGCATGTTGTCGTTCCTTCGCAAGCACAGGAACGAAACAGGGACGCACGGCACCCAACGCCAGCGCCCACTGGATGCAATTCACTTCGACCCGAACTGCACACGGCATGAACTGTCGGAACGATGGGCGGGCCATGTGCCGGGGAGAAGCACCGCGCCGGTGCCCTCCAAGAGAAAAGGACCCGCTCGGGGTCCATATTCGGCAACTTGGGAGGGCTTTGGGTGGGCTCCTTCACCAAGGAATGATCATTCGATACATCCCCAGGATGATGCACCCAGTCATCGACTAGGTTTAAGCCACGGCGCGGATAACGTCGACGGGGCTTATAACCCCTTGAAAATAGAAACTCCTGGAAGTTTCTTATTCAAGTCCTAGAGCAGCGTCCCCCACCCATTGGAAACCCGCACCCGCATTGGGTTTGCGGCTTTCTGCAAAATCCGTCATAGCGATTTATTCTCCGTGGTAGCGGATGCCAACGCCGTGAAAGCTGCTTCGGCGTCCGTTCCGACGAACAAGGGCTTTCTGACTTTGAGCTGGTCGGACTTGATGTTGACGCTGAAATGCCAGCCGGGCAATGCAGCGATTTCACGCACGGCGGTACGTGCGGTGTCCAAACGGGAATGGATTGCACTGGCGGTACCTTCTAGGGGGCCGTAGATATGGGCGGGCAGCAGTTCCATGCCAATGGTCTTCTTGTCGTACTGGCAAGCCCATGCACTCAACCAGGCGTGGAGTCGCTTGGCCGGTTTGGATTCCAAAGCCCGCTGTTCTTGCATGTTGATCCAGACCACGCCTTCGTGGTTGGTGCATCGATTCGATAGCTCGGCATTCAAGGCGATGGCAATTTTGCGTTTTGCCTGTACGACCATGCCAATGACGGTGGTCATGCCTATGCCATTGGTACTGGGGTCGGTTGGGTTACAGACGGTCCGCGTCATTTTGGTTTTGGAGAGTCGCTCCAAGCTGTTCAACACTGTCTTTGAATTGGAGCCGGTGGAAGACAGGCCGATGCCTTTGGCAATTTCTGCGGCGGTCGCGGTGATGGCGACCAGTGGCAAGTATCGGCCGGCACCAGCGAGCTGCAAGAGTTTGGCGACTCTGCGATTGTCTTTGGGTGCCGTCGGCTTGTTCTCGGCGTTGACGGCATCCCAGTCCTTCATGTCGACCACGGTCTGTCGCTTCTTGATGGCACCCAACTGGCACAGGTAGAACAGAACGGATTGGTCGGTAATGTCCAAGGCTTCGGCAGAATCCCAATGACAGTGAACCGTGCTGGTGCCGCTGGTGTATTTGCCGTCAACGTGGGAGCCGGATTGTCGGGATCCGTTCTGGATGGGGCGAAACAACCCGTTGGTGAAGACGTAAACCCCGTGAACGGGGGCATGGTCCATCACGGCGGTGACTGCCTCCAACTTGCCATGTTCATCGACGCGTGGCTTGACTTTGCGTTTGCATGCTGGTTTGGGTTTGAGAGGCTTTGATTTTTTGCGTTGGGTGATGGGTGTGACAGTGGGTGTGGAAGTATTCTCCGAGTTGATCTTTGGGTGCATGGCACTCTTTCAGTGGAAGAGGCTCGATTTGCCCGTAGAAGCATCGCCTTCGGGCGTGGGGCCAATCGAACTCTGAATGAATGTGGTTGCGCCGAGGGGTCCGGAGTATTACTACCGCCTTAGTTTGCGGTGGTACTACGTCGGGAGATGTGGATTTAGATTAGCAAATGGGAGTGGGGTTTGTCGAGTGGTTCTGCCCTGCTCCATCAATCGCCAGCACAATATCGGTATGACATTATCGCCACGCATCCGCGCGGACTATCTTCTGTTGATTGAAGGGCCAACGCCTCGCCAATGCCTTGAAGCATTCGCGACAACTGAGGGCGTGGAATGGTTGGGCACGTTTGCGAACGTCGTAGACAAAGCGTCGATGGAACTGCCCAATTTGCCTGAGCTGTTGGTAAACATGACCCCGGATTTAGTGGCACTGTACGTAGGGCAATGGCTGGATGGAAAGCACACGGTCACGCCGGAGAGCGAACCCTACTCCATTGAGGGAGCATTTCCCGATTGAGGGTCCGCTCAGATTTTGTTCAAAATGGCGTCGCGGTGTGCTTTGACCGCATCGCGAAGGCCGGGGAATGCAGGTTCTGACTTTGTGAGCCATGTCAGCCTGGATTCTTCGTCGTGCCAAACCTTGGCCAGCGCGTGGTCCCATGTCATCCATTGAACTGTGGCGGTTGGTAGCTGCACTGGGACCGCCTCGGAAAGGACTTTGTCCAGCCCGTAAGCCACCACCAGCCCGTCAGCGTCGAGAAAAAATGGTAATTGCTTTGCGGCTCGTCTTTGGTCAGGGCTAGACATTACGTCATCAGATCCGATGTCCGTGCCGCCTGAACTGGCCACGAATCTGTCGATAGCCAAATGGAGCTCGCTCTGGAAACCGTGGACAGCCAACTGTGCCTTGGTCGTACCGCGTGGCCGTCCGGGTTTACGCTTTACAACTTTTGGCGCTTCGACAGCGCCGCTTGGTGAATCGGACAACATGGTCTTGTCCATGTAAGCGGCCATTTCAACAATGGAAACCAATATCTTGTCACCCAACACTTTCGCGGGCTTAAACGGCAGCCTATCGGTGCTGCTGAGGTTGTAGATGTGCCCTTTGGCATATTTCGTCAGCGACGCAATCTGGTCAACGTCCAGCATCGCAACCCCTGGGAACATGGCCATCAAGACGGGAAGATGCAAAGGCACCATGGTGAGCAAATCCGATAGTTGAAATCAAGCGCCGAGTTCGGCCAGACAAAGCACATTGTGTCGCATTTAAGCCAACACTCTTCTTCCCAAATTTCCCAACTTCTTCCCAAACTGGGTTGCTGAAATGGGGTGAAAACCCATGAATTTAGATGAAACAGGATGAAACGCCAAAAGTCCAAAAAAAAGCCGGAAACCCTTGATTTCAAGTGGTGCGCGGGGCGGGACTCGAACCCGCACAGTATTGCTACCGTCAGGACCTAAACCTGGTGCGTCTACCAATTTCGCCACCCGCGCAATTCACAAGGGGATACCGGTACTGCAGCAAACCAGATTTGCTCCACTCCGACACCCGTTTGAAATAGGTCAACTGCGTATTTTAACCTGCAGCGCCGACAGTACGTTTTACTCTGAACCAGGCAGCGTACATAGCCGGTAGCGCCAACAAGGTCAACACCGTGGCCACGATCAGGCCGCCCATGATGGAAACCGCCATCGGCCCCCAAAAGGTAGAGCGCGAAAGGGGCACCATGGCCAGAACAGCCGCAGCCGCGGTCAGCACAATGGGGCGCAACCGCCGCACAGCCGACTCCACAATCGCCTCCCACACCGGAACGCCAGCGTTCCGGTCCTGTTCAATCTGGTCGATCAGAATCACTGAATTGCGCTGGATCATGCCCATGAGAGCAATGACCCCCAGCATCGCCACAAAACCGAACGGTCGTCCGGAAGCCAGCAACGCTGCGGTAACCCCCGCTATGCCCAGAAAACCGGTGAGAAACACCAGCAAAGCTCGCGAAAAGCTGTGCAGCTGCAGCATCAACAAAGTAAATGTGATGAACAGCATGATGGGCACACCGGCAAAGATGGCGGCCTGTCCCCGGCTGCTCTCCTCCACCGCACCGGCCACCTCAATCCGGTAGCTGTTCATGCCCGCGGATTTCCACTGCGCCTCCAAAGCGCGCAAACGCGGCAGCAACTCGGCGGTCACAGTGGCTCCTTGCAAGCCCTCCACGATGTCACTTTGCACGGTGATGGCGTAGTCGCGGTTCTCTCGCCACATGACACCAGGCTCCCAGGCAAAGGTGGGCTTGGCAATCTGTGTCAGTGGAATCGATTTGCCACTCGCCGTCGGCAGATAGGCGTTGCCGATATCGGTGATCGCATTGCGCTCGTCCAGCGGCTGGCGCAGCACGATGTCAATGAGCTTGTCGCCTTCGCGGTACTGCCCCACCGGCGTGCCTGACAGCATGGTCTTGGACGCCTGAGCGATGGATTGGCTGGTAACTCCCAAGGCACGTGCCTTGGCTTGGTCTACCTCCAGACGCATGACCTTGACCGCTTCGTTCCAGTTGTCGTTCACGCCACGCGTGTTGCTGCTTTCGCGCATCACGGCCTTGACCTCGTCGGCCCGCTCACGCAGCGTCAGTGGTTCGCCGCCCACCACACGAAACTGCACCGGATAGGCCACTGGCGGGCCATTGGGCAAAATCTTGATACGCGTGCGCACTTCCGGAAATTCGTGCGCCATCAACTCCGGAAGCCGTATACGCAAAGGCTCGCGCTGCTTCAGGCTCTTGGGTACCAGAATGAATTGCGATACGTTGCTCTGGGTAAAGATGTTGTCCAGCGGCAAGTAAAAGCGCGGAACGCCCGAGCCAATCCAGACGCTTACCGTTTCCACGTCCGCCTCCTGCAGCAGGCGTGCCTCAATGCGCTTGGTGACCAGCTCATTGGCGGCAAACGAAGTGCCCTCGGGGTACCAGACATCGAGCAGCACCTCGGTGCGCGCAGAATCCGGGAAAAACTGCTGCTGGACTCGCCCCATACCGACGATCCCGAGCGCAAACGTGAGCAGGGTGATGCCGATCGTGATCCAGCGATGCTGCACGCACCAGTTCACCGCCTTGCGAAACAGGTTGTAAAACGGCGTACTAAACAATTCATGCGGGCCGTCGGCTTCACTGTGAGGTTTGACCTTGAGAATGACGGTACCCAGGTAGGGCACGAAGAACACCGACACCAGCCAGCTCAGCACCAGCGCCAGCACCGTCACACCAAAAATGGCAAAGGTGTACTCGCCAGTGGCCGATTTGGCGATGCCGATGGGCAGGAAACCCACCGCAGTGATCAGGGTGCCGGTGAGCATAGGCATGGCGGTAATCTCATAGGCGAAGCTCGCCGCCCGCACCTTGTCGTAACCCTCTTCCATTTTGCGCACCATCATCTCCACCGCAATGATGGCGTCATCCACCAGCAGCCCGAGCGCAATGATCAGCGACCCCAGCGAAATCTTGTGCAGGCCGATGCCCCAGTACCCCATGCCCAGAAACGTGACCGCCAGCACCAGTGGAATGGTGATGCCAACCACCAAGCCGGGACGCATGTCGACGTAGTAGCGGTTGTACCAGTGGGTGCTCGCAGGGCGCTTGTGCAGGCCCAGACTGATGAAGCTGACCGCCAGCACGATGCCGACTGCCTCGACGAGAACCGCCACAAATTCGCCCACCGACTTGGCCACTTCGTGGGGTTGGTCCTGCACCTTGACCAAACGCACCCCTGCCGGCAACGTGGCTTCAATTTTTTCCGTCGCTACCTTCAACGCCTCGCCCAGCCCGATGATGTCACCGCCCTTGTTCATGGACACGCCCATCGCGATGACCTGCGTTCCCTGGTGCCGCACTTTGACCAGTGGCGGGTCGACATATCCGCGCTTGATCTGGGCAATATCGCCCAGGCGCAGCTGGTTGCCCGACGCGCCACGGATTGGCATGGCTGCCAGTTCTTCGACCGCCTGAAACTGGCCCCCAACGCGCACCTGGATCACATCCAGAGGGGTTTGCAAGGTGCCGGCACCCTCCACCGCATTTTGCTGTGCCAGTTGGGCCAGCACCTGGTTCATATCCAGGCCCAACTGCGCTAACCGCCTTTGCGAAATCTCGATGAACAGTTTTTCATCCTGCACACCAAATAGCTCCACCTTGTTGACGTCGGTGACACGTAACAACTTCTGGCGCACTTCATCGGCGAACGACTTGACTTCGGTCTCCGAGAACCCCTGTGCTTCCAGGGCGTAAATTACCCCAAACACGTCACCAAATTCGTCGTTGAAGAACGGGCCCTGCACGCCGGCGGGTAAGGTCTGGCGGATATCGCCAATTTTCTTGCGCACGGTGTACCAGGTATTGGCGACATCGGCCGCCCGGGTCGAGTCCTTCAGTTGGAAAATGATGGTGGTTTCGCCCGGCTTGGAGTAGCTGCGTATCTTGTCGGCATGCGGCACCTCCTGCAAAGTGCGTTCAATCTTGTCGGCAACCTGTTCGGCCATTTGCTGTGACGTGGCACCGGGCCAGAAAGACCGTACCACCATCAGCCGAAAGGTGAATGGCGGGTCCTCGTCCTGCCCCAACTGAAAGTAGGCCGAAGCGCCCAGCACCATCAGCACGATCATCAAAAACCGGGTCAAGGGCGCATGCTCGACCGCCCAGCGCGAAAGATTGAACCCTTTTTCAGGGTGCAGGTGTTGATCACTCATGGCTGCCTCACTTGCCACTGGCGGAGGAACCGGTCGCCGCAGCGGAAGCCGGATTTGCTATTATTTTAGTAGCTTCTTGCGCAATATTGGCGGGCGCTGCAGCCTCTTTTGGCTTGTAAATCGTGACCTTCTGCCCAGGAGACAACACGTGAACCCCCGCCACCACCACCTGCATTCCCGGCTGCAAGCCGCTGGCTATCACCACGTCATTGCCATCGGCGGTGGCAATCACCACCGGCTGCAGACGCACGGTCATGCTGGCGGTGTCCAGTACCCACACGGCTGCCGACTTGCCATCCTGCCGCAAGGCACTGGTGGGCAACTTGATCGCTTGCAGCATGCTGCGCTCCAGCGCGTTTGGAGTCACGGTCACGGTAGTTCCCAAAGCCAGTGACTCCTTGCCATCCAGCGTCACCTTCACCGTAAATGTGCGCGTCACCGGGTCCGCACTGGCCGCCACTTCGCGCACCTGCCCCTTCATGGCGCTGCTTGCGCCCCAAGGCCGGACATCCACCGCTGAGCCGGGCTTGATCCGTGCGACACGGTCTTCAGGCACGGCAAACACCGCATCGCGCGGCCCATCCAGCGCAATCCGAACCACCGGTGTGCCGGCAGCCACCACCTGCCCGGGCTCGGCATCGACCGCGGTCACCACCCCTGCAGCATCAGCCACCAGTGTGGTGTAGCCCGCCTGGTTACCCTGGCCCGTCATTTGGGCCTGCGCTTGCTCCAATTGGGCTTGTGCGGCCTTCAGTGCGGCATGCCTGCGTTCGAGCTCGGCACCACTGATGAAATTCTGTTCGCGCAAGTCCTTGAAACGCTTGTAATCCGCAGCTGCCAGGTCGCGGTTGGTTTGTGCCGCGGTCACCTGGGCTTTGGCAGCGCTGGCGGCCAATTGGTAATCCTGCGGATCCAATTGGGCCAGCACGTCGCCGGCCTTGACCCTCTGGCCCAACTCGGCGTGGCGGCGTGTGATCTTGCCACCCACCCGAAACCCTAACCGCGCCTCCACCCGCGCCCGCACCTCTCCCGCAAACTCTGCGCCAGACTCCAGCGGCTGCTCTCCCACTGTGATCAGCTTGACAGAACGCACGGGCTCAGGCGGCGGAGCCGGCTTGGAACAGGCGGCCAGAGCTGTCACTGACGCCACCACATACATGTACTTCAAGAAGGATTTGGAACGCATATTGAATATTAATGACTGATGGGTTAGTAATTTATGTGAATTGCAAATGACTGTCAAGCCACAGAGGCACAGGACCAAACTGGCTGCGAACGCAAGCGCCTCAGACCCGCAACGTGCAAAATCGCCCCCATGACCCGCCCTGCTGCGCCGCCGATACCCACCGCAACGCCCATCGAACACTACGAGAATTTTCCGGTAGCGTCGTGGTTATGCCCACCACACTTGCGCGCCGCCATCACGTCGATTTACCACTTCGCGCGTACCGCCGACGACCTCGCCGACGAAGGCGATGCCACACCGCAACAGCGTCTGGCCGACCTGGCGGCCTACCGGGCCGACCTTTTTGCCATTTGCGATAACCCTCCAGCGCCGCCCGGGTCGCGCTGGCCTCGCGTATTTGCAGCGCTGCAATTGGCCGTGCAGCAACACGCCCTACCCAGCAACTTGCTGCACGATCTGCTCGACGCATTCGTGCAGGACATCGACAAAACGGCGAATGCTGCCCACTATGCAAACCAGGGCGTACTGCGGGATTACTGCCGGCGTTCTGCCAACCCGGTTGGTCGCCTGCTGCTGCACTTATACGGCGTGGACCAACCGCAGGCGTTGCAGCAAAGCGACGCGATCTGCACCGCGCTCCAACTGATCAATTTCTGGCAAGACCTGAGCGTAGATATTCCCCGCGGACGCTTTTACCTGCCACTGGACGAATGCCAACGTTTTGGCGTTGCACAGAGCGATCTACTGGCACGCAACCAAACCCCTCCCGCTACGCTTCTGATAGCGTCTTGCGCAAGCTCAGCAAGGTCGGAGATGGAAAAAGGCATGCAACTGGTGCATCAACTACCCGGGCGTATCGGCTGGGAGCTTCGATTTGTAGTGCAGGGTGGACTGCGCATTCTGGACAAAATCGAGGCCATAGACTTCGCCACATTGCGAACGCGCCCACGATTGCATTGGTGGGACTACGGTGTGATCGCGTGGCGCGCCCTCTGGATGTAACAATGCCAACATGACTCCTGCGCAATACGTCCAGCAAAAAACCGCCGCCTCGGGCAGCAGTTTCTATTACGCGTTTCTGTTTCTCCCGGCACCAAGGCGTTCCGCCATCACCGCTTTTTACGCTTTTTGTCGGGAGGTGGATGACGTGGTGGACGACTCTACCGACATGGCCGTAGCACACACCAAGCTGGCCTGGTGGAAATCGGAAGTAGCCAAGGCCTATGCCGGCCAGCCCAGCCACCCGGTGATGCAGGCACTCATGCCGTGCGCCACCAGTTTCGGCATTGAGCAAAAGCACTTGCAGGCGGTAATCGATGGCTGCCAGATGGACCTGGACCAGACCCGCTACCTCGACTACCAGGCCTTGCAACGCTATTGCCATTTGGTGGCAGGTGTTGTGGGCGAAGTCGCCGCCCGGATATTTGGTCAAACCCAGGACCAGACGACGCCCTACGCACATACGCTGGGCCAGGCACTGCAACTCACCAATATCATCCGCGATGTGGGCGAAGACGCACTGCGCGGTCGGATCTACCTGCCGGTCAACGAGTTGCAACAGTTCGATGTCAAGGCCCACGAGATACTCAAACGCACTTACTCAGACCGATTTACAGCGCTCATGCAGTTCCAGGCCCAGCGTGCCCATGCCCTCTACGACCAGGCACTCGCCCTGTTGCCGGAAGTCGACCGGCGCGCCCAAAAACCGGGCCTGATGATGGCCAGCATCTACCGCACCCTGCTGCGGGAAATCGAAGCCAGCCAATTCCAGGTGCTTCATCAGCGCATTCGCCTTACCCCGCTGCGCAAAATGTGGCTGGCGTGGAAGGTGCAGGCGCTGGGGAAGATGAAATGATGGCCCTCACGCTTGCCATTGCATGGGCGGCAAAGCGGGGACGTCGGGCGTGAGAGTCGCGATTGTGGGTGCCGGCTGGGCCGGGCTGGCGGCTGCGGTCACGGTGACGGCAGCCGGGCACCATGCTACTGTTTTTGAAGCAGCTCACGCAGTCGGGGGGCGCGCCAGGGCAATAAACGACACATTGCCGGATGGCACGCCGGTCACGCTGGACAACGGGCAACACATCCTGATTGGCGCCTATACCGAAACGCTGCGGCTGATGGCGCAGGTTGGCATGCACGAACCACAATGCCTGCTGCGAACCCCCTTGACCCTGCAATTCCCCGATGGCGACGGCCTGCGCCTGCCCCGTTGGCCTGCCCCGCTGGACGCGCTAGGCGGTATCGCCATGGCGCGTGGCTGGACGTTGGCCGACAAATGGGCGTTGCTACGCGCCGCCACAGGCTGGCAACTTGGTGGTTTTCGCTGCGCTGCCAGTACCAGCGTGGCACAACTGTGCAGCGGGTTGCCTGAGCGCGTCATGGAAACGATGATCGAGCCACTGTGCGTTTCGGCGCTCAACACACCAGCACCACGTGCCAGCGGCCAGGTGTTCTTGCGGGTGTTGCGCGACGCGTTGTTCGGCGGCAGTGGCAGCTCCAATTTGTTGCTACCCACTGTCGATTTGGGACGTCTCTTTCCCCAGGCCGCCGTCACCTGGCTCGAACTGAAGGGCAGCACGGTGCTGCTCGACCAGCGCGTGACATCGCTCCAATCGACTGGTGACGCCAACACACAACGCAGCACGACTCCTGCGGCTTGGCGCGTCAACGGCATTGCATTTGACGCGGCAGTGTGGGCAACTTCTGCATCGAATGCGGCTCTAGCGCTTGCGCAGCAAGCGCCAGCAGCTCCTGATTCCATAGCAGATGCATTGCGTACCTGGGCTGCTGTGACCGAGCAACTGCAGCACGAAGCGATCGCCACGGTCTATGCCTATGCGCCAGGGCTGCAATTGCCCCAACCCATGCTTTCTTTGCGCTGTGATGCCGATCACCCGGCACAGTTTGTCTTTGACCGCGGGCAACTCGGCGGCCCGCAGGGCCTGTTGGCGTTCGTGGTGAGCGCCAGCACCCAGGATCGCGTCACGCTGCAGCAGCAAGTACTGCACCAAGCCGACCTGCAATTGGGTGCATTGCTGCAGGAGCGCACCCTCTCACCGCTGCAAACCGTTGTCGAAAAGCGCGCCACATTTGCCTGCGTGCCGGGCTTGGTGCGGCCACCGCAGCAGGTTGCACCCGGCCTGCTGGCGTGCGGTGACTATGTGGACGGACCCTATCCTGCCACGCTGGAAGGTGCGGTACGCAGCGGCGTAGCGGCGGCAAGTCTGCTCATGCCCGCCTGAACATCTGCAGCCGCACTATGATCAGGCCCTCCCAACCCCCGCAGTTATTCGGAGAACCCCCTTGAAAACGGCATTCAAAATCATTGGTTTGCTGCTGGCTTTTGTGCTTTTGGCTGCGGCAGGCGCAGCGGGCTGGTACATCCATACCAAGCAACCGGTACGCAGCGGTATCGCCACGCTGCAAAAGCTGACATCCCCCGTTGGCGTGCACTTTGACGACCGGGGCGTTCCGCACATTCAGGCGCTGAATGAGCCTGACCTGTACCGGGCGCTGGGTTACCTGCACGCACAGGATCGGCTGTTTCAGATGGAAATGGTGCGTCGTCTGGCCCAGGGTGAACTGGCTGAGGTGCTTGGCCCGCAATTTCTCGATACCGACAAGTTGTTTCGCACGCTCGGCATTCGCCACCACGCCGAGCAGGAAGCCAAAAAATTGGACCCCGCAAGCCCAGCCGGTATCGCCCTGCTGGCGTACCTGGACGGCATCAATCAGTACCAGACTACCCATCGCGCGCCCATGGAATTCGACATTCTGGGCATCCCCAAACGGCCCTTCACACCCCAGGACACTCTTGCCGTCAGCGGCTACCTGGCCTACAGCTTTGCGGCGGCATTCAAGACCGAGCCCGTCATGACGTACATCCGCGATGAACTCGGACCCGAATACCTCAAGGCCTTTGACATCGAGTGGCACCCTGAAGGCGTCATTGATGCCACGGCATTAAACCGGCAGGACCTGCACGGCCTCACCCGACTGGCGCAGATCAGCCAGCAGGCCATGGACGCGGCCGGAGTACCGGCATTTGAAGGTAGCAATGCCTGGGCGATTTCCGGCAGACGCACCGTTTCGGGCAAACCTTTGCTGGCGGGTGACCCGCACATTGCTTACTCGGCACCGGCGGTCTGGTACGAAGCACACCTGCAATCTCCCGGGTTTGAGCTGTACGGCCACTTCCAGGCACTCAACCCGGTGGCGCTCCTTGGCCATAACCGGGATTTCGGCTGGAGCCTGACCATGTTCCAGAACGACGACATGGACCTGGTGGCAGAAAAACCCAACCCAGCGAACCCCAACCAGGTCTGGCACCAGGACCAGTGGGTGGACCTTGCCAGCCGCACCGAAACCATTAACGTCAAAGGGCAGGAAGCAGTGCAGTTGAAACTGCGCCAATCGGTGCATGGGCCGATCATCAACGATGCATTCAAGGACAATTTCGGCAAAACACCTATTGCCATGTGGTGGGCTTTTCTGAAAACCGAGAACCCGGTGTTGGAGGCGTTTTACGAACTCAACCGCGCCGACACGCGCGACAAGGCACGCGAGGCGGCGTCCAAAATTCACGCACCTGGACTGAACGTGGTGTGGGCCAATGCCAAGGGCGACATCGGCTGGTGGGCTGCCGCCAAGCTGCCGATTCGCCCCGAAGGCGTGAACCCCACGTTCATTCTGAGTGCCAGCAAGGGGGAAGCCGAGAAATCTGGCTTCTACCGTTTTGCCGACAATCCGCAGGAGGAGAACCCGCCACGCGGCTATATCGTCTCGGCCAACCACCAGCCGCAACCGCGCAGTGGCGTGCCGGTACCTGGGTATTACAACCTGGCCGACCGTGCCCAGCGTTTGGACCAGGTGCTGCGCGGCGCCGACCACAAATGGGACATTGCCGCCGCGCAGGCCCTGCAGCTCGACCCCGGAAACGGCTATAGCGCACGCATCCTCACGGAACTGTTGCCGGTGCTCAACGAAGTGATAACCGACCAGGGAGACAAGTTTTTCCTCGAGCCTTTGTCCAAGTGGGATGGCACCTACACGCGCGACAGCCTCGCCGCGACGCTTTTCAGCCAGATGAACTATGAATTAGCCAAGGCAGCCTTGGCCGATGAACTTGGGGACGTCCAGTTTGCCAATCTGCTGCGTACCCGCGCCCTCGATTCGGCATTGCCATTGTTGGCCGCCGACCCGGACTCCCCCTGGTGGGATAACAAGGATACCCCTGCGGTGGAAACACGTGCCGATACCATGAAGCGAGTCTGGAAGAACACTATCACCCATCTGCAGACCCAAGTGGGGACCAGCCTGCTCGACTGGCCCTGGGGCAAGACCCACACGCTGACCCACAACCATCCCCTGGGCATGCAAAAGCCACTGGATCGTTTCTTCAACGTGGGACCTTTCAGTGTGCCAGGTGGACGTGAAACGCCCAACAACCTGTCTTTCGCCATTGGGCCAGCCCCCTGGGCAGTGACCTACGGCCCTTCAACCCGCCGCGTGATCGATTTTGCGGATGCTTCAAAGGCCGTGGGCATCAACCCAGTGGGACAAAGCGGCGTGTTGTTCGACAAGCATTATTCCGACCAGGCGGAGCGGTTTGCCGAGGGATTCTATGTGCCGCAGTACCTCAGCCCGTCTGATATCAAACTTCACACCGAGAGCACGCTGACATTGCGCCCATGACCTTCCGCCCAGAACCCCCCTACTCCCACGGCCAGCAACCCCGCACGGCCGTACTGTTGTGCAACCTGGGCACGCCCGATGCACCCACCGCCAGCGCAGTGCGCCGTTACCTGGCCGAGTTTCTGAGCGATCGCAGGGTGGTCGAAATCCCCCGCCTGCTCTGGCTGCTGATTCTGCACGGCGTCATCCTGCGCGTCCGCCCTGCCAAATCGGCCGCCAAATACGCCAGCATCTGGACGCCTGCAGGCTCCCCGCTCAAGGTCTGGACCGAGAAGCAGGCCAAATTGTTGCAAGGGTGGCTTGGACAACGCAATCACCACGTGAAGGTGCGTTGGGCCATGCGGTACGGCAGCACGTCCATCGCGTCTCAGCTAGACGCCATGAAAGCCGACGGCGTCACACGCGTGCTTGTCCTGCCCGCCTACCCACAATATTCAGCAACCACCACCGCCAGTGTGTTCGATGCCGTTTACGCCTGGGCCCAGACCTGCAGAACGCTGCCTGAGCTGCGCTTTGTCAACCACTACCACGACGAACCTGGCTACATCAGCGCTCTTGCCATGAGTGTGCTGCGGCACTGGAAAGCCAAGGGTTTGCCGGACCAGTTGGTCATGAGTTTCCATGGCGTACCAGAGCGCACGCTGCACCTGGGCGACCCCTACCACTGCGAGTGCCACAAGACCGCTCGCTTACTGGCTGAAGAACTCGGACTGAACGCCAAACAGTTCAGGGTCACCTTTCAATCGCGCCTGGGGCGTGCCAAATGGCTGGAACCGTACACCGAACCGACCCTGATTGCGATGGGCAAGGCCGGCGTGGGGCGCGTCGACGTTATATGCCCAGGCTTTACCAGCGACTGCCTGGAAACACTGGAAGAAATCAACATGGAAGCCCGCGCAGCCTTCCTCAAGGCCGGCGGCAAAGTGTTTCATTACATTCCATGCCTGAATGAAGACCCGGAGTGGATCACTGCGCTGTACAACCTGACGCAGCGGCACCTGGCGGGCTGGAATACCCTGACCCAACCAGAGCCGCAAACCCTGGCTGCATCCCGCGCAGCAGCACTCGCGCTGGGCGCAAAACAATAGAAATCCGACAAATTTGTGACGCACCTCAAGCAGGTGCGTCGCGGCGAGGCATCCCAGCGACATTTTTCGCTCAATTTCGAGTACAAGAAGGACGTAGCCGACGTTTGATGTCTTGGTGAAAAGGAGCAACTTGTGAAGAATATGAAAATCGGAATGCGCTTGGGACTGGCGTTTGGTTTTGTGCTGGCGCTGCTGGCTGTCATTGTGTTTGTCGCGGTATCCCGCCTGTCCCTTTTGTATGAAAACACCAGCCTGATCGTCAACGATGAATACCCCAAGGTCATTGAGGTTTACGAAATTGAAGGACACCTCAATCTGATCGCGCGATCGACACGCAATATGCTGCTGATCAATGAAGAAGCGGGCATCAAGAATGAAGCGGAACGCATCGTGAAGGCCCGTGCCGCCATCTCGGAAAGCATGGCAAAGCTCGACAAGATGGTCGCCAGCCCCAAGGGCAAGGAAATTTTTGGGGCACTCAAGGACGCACGCGCTGCGTATGTGGTTGACCTGGAGGCTTACCTTAAGCTGGCCGCCGACAACAAGCGTGAGGAGGGCATTGCCTTCATGATGACCAAGTTGCGTGCATCGCAGGCTGCCTACTTCCAACGTCTCGATGCCATGATCGAGCACCAGAATGCCAAATTGAAATCTACCGGCGAAGAAGCCGAGGCCACATCGCTCAATGGAAAGATTACGATATTGATTCTCGCTGCAGCGGCATTGGCACTTTCTGCAGTGATGGGCGCTCTGGTGACCCGAGGCATCGTTGGCCCCATCACGGTGGCATTGAAAACAGCGCAAAAGGTCGCCGCGGGAGACTTGTCATCCGACATCCGGGTTGAAAGCACCAATGAAGTCGGGCAGCTCCTCAATGCGCTGCGGGAAATGAATGAAAGTCTGTTCAAGGTGGTTTCATCGGTGCGCCAGGGGGCCGAGGGTGTGTCGACTGCCAGCGCGGAAATCGCCTCTGGCAATAACGATCTGAGCGCTCGCACCGAAAGCCAGGCCAGTGCACTGGAGCAAACTGCTGCCTCCATGGAAGAGCTGAGTTCTACCGTGCGGCAAAACGCCGACAGTGCACGGCAGGCCAACCAGCTTGCCGTAAGTGCCAGCAATGTCGCGGTCAGGGGCGGCGAAGTGGTGGGCCAGGTGGTGGAAACCATGAAGGGGATCAACGATGCTTCGCGCAGAATAGCCGACATCATCAGCGTGATCGATGGTATTGCCTTTCAGACCAATATCCTGGCGCTCAACGCGGCAGTGGAAGCGGCCCGCGCTGGCGAACAAGGGCGCGGTTTTGCCGTAGTGGCCAGCGAGGTGCGTTCCCTGGCAGGGCGCAGTGCCGAAGCCGCCAAGGAGATCAAGACCCTGATTGGTGCCAGCGTGGAGCGTGTAGAACAGGGAACGGTATTGGTCGATGAGGCCGGCAACACCATGACCGAGGTCGTTGCAAGCATCAAGCGCGCCACCGACCTCATGGGCGAAATCAGCGCAGCCAGCAACGAGCAGGCGGCTGGGGTTGCGCAGGTCGGAGAGGCAGTTTCACAAATGGACCAGGTCACGCAGCAAAATGCCGCGCTGGTAGAAGAAATGGCGGCAGCGGCCAGCAGTTTGAAGTCGCAAGCGCAAGACCTGGTAGGAACAGTCGCGGTGTTCAATCTGGGGGGTGCGGGGCAGGTATTTGCACCTCCCAAGGCCGCCGTTCGCTCCAGCGCACCGAAGGCAAGCAACTTCAAAGGCGCTGAGCGCAGGGCTGATGCAGCTCCCCTGCGGGCTGCCCCTGCAGGAAAACCGGCGCCCGCTTCAACGCCACCCAAACTGGTACAGGTAGTGACCCCCAAAAAACCGACGCCTGCCAGCGGTGATGACGACTGGGAAACGTTTTAATGGGGGCCTGCCAACGCGGCACCTACGCGCTAATTGGGAACCGACAAGGATGTCCCTGAAAACACGATCTGGTCACTAACTGGTGGCGTAGCCGCGATGCCAGGCACATTGGCTGCAGTAATGGCTGGCGCAGCCCCTGGCGCACCACCTCGGGCCGTGGTGCGAACCACCTGGCTAGGTGGCAATGCTTTGCCATCCTTCAGTTTGGCATACATCGCATTCATGGCGTGGACGAAATAGGTGTGCAATGGAACATAACGGGTATCGAATCCCGAAAATGCGTTGAATGAGTCAAAGTGCTGCGCATTCGTCACTTCGATGTAGCTCAACTGGCTTGCGGAACCTTCGACCAGACGGTTGTATGCGGCATAGGCACGCTCCGAATTGTTGATGGGCAGCAAGGCATCACTGCGGCCTGCCAGCATCAGCGTGGGCTTGCCACGCAGATTGCCATTGAGCAGCACCTCTGCAACGCCCGCCTTGACTGCGTCACTCTGCGCCTTTGTTGGCGTTGAGCTTGCCGTCAGCGCGACACCCGTTACCGTATCGACCCCAGTAAAGAGAGCACGTTGACAAAGCGCCGCATCCAATGCGAAGTCCGCAACGCCTGAGCTCGGGGACACGCCCAGGTTCCATGCTTTGGCACCACCCACTGAGTCGTTGTAGATCACGGTGGCCGGAGTGCCGTTCACCGTTCCATTGCCGGTGGCATAACTGGCGGCACGTACATTGGCTGCCATCGGTGCCGGAACACCTGCCGCAACCGCCGCGGCGCTCATACCACATAGGTTGTCAGCGACGGAAAATTTTCCGTACGCGTTGGTGTACATCATCGAGATGATGACTGCATTGCCCAACGCGTAATGGGCATTGTGCATGGCGTCGTTGTCAGCCGTCCAGCCTGCCGCACGCAACTTGGAGAGCGCACTCGTGGCCCGCTCGGCGGTGGTAGCACCGGCCACGAGTCCCTTGGCGGCCAGTTGGTTGCAGCGGTTTGTGGCTGTTGTTGTTTGTGCGGTCAGTCCAATGTAATTGAAGATCGACACCTCGGTCAGCGCGGCGCTGGGTGCCAGCGCAGCACAGGGTTGGTACAGGTTGGCAATAGTGAAGTAGTCCATCAATGGTTTGCCATAGGCGGCAACAGGTGCGCCCGCAAACTGCACTCCGTAGCCGGTTGTGCTGCCGGGTTGCGCACTGGGTTCCCCTGCAACCACGCCATCAATAATGCCCGCCGTATCCTGCTCCGCAGCGCGCAGCACCGCAGCACCGCCGTTGGATACCGATGCGGCAATGACCATGGTGTTGTCAGCGGTGAACCGCACTGTCTTGGCATTGCTGGCCATACTCGCTGACGGACCATATTGCTGGTTCAACGCATACATGGCGTACTGGGCCGCAGCGAGTGTGTCATTGCCCCAGTCCTTCTCGGGGTTCATTTGCGAGTGCGCGTGTTTGAGAGCCAGGCGGTTCGGAAACGCTGTATTGAACGCCGCGCGCGCAGCGTCCGTGATGTTAGCGGCAAAATTTGCCAGTGATCCCGCCACCGTACGCGACGCACGCGTACCGTCCACTTTGTGGACACTATCGTCCGACAGGTCATTCAGCCCCATCCCCTTGCCCGAATCGGTCAAGGCCACTGCACAGCCGCGCTTCAGACCCCAATCACTTGCGGTGCCGATAGCACCATACACACCACGTGAGCCAGAAGAGGGGCCAAGCACCACACAGGGCGCGTTGACATCAAAGCTGTCAGGAATCTGCACCGCCATGGTGACCCGCTTGCGACCCGACCCATCATCCAGCACGCCGATGTACTCGACACCCGGCACCAGACCTTCTCCAAGCGTGCTCTTTCCTGCCAGATCGATATTGGGTCCGTAAAGCACGCCAAAGCCACCGCCGACGGTGTTGTCGACCAATCCACGGTAATTGGACTGAACTGCATTGCGACGTAATTCATCAGCCGTTGGATTGACTGGGTCGACAAATGCCGCAAGCGTGGCAGCTGCGGTATTGACCAGTCCGCTCCTGCCCAAACCGGCCGTCAGCAGATCTTGTCCCGCAGCGGTACTGGCCGACCCCGTGGCGGTGGCGCGGTACACCTTGAATCCCAGGTCGGTGACACCGCTTGGCACCAGGTTCACCTCGGGCAGTGAGCCACCACCACAACCCGCAACCACAACCGCTACCGCGGCGGCAGCCGGAATCAAACGTCCATTCACATTTTTTTGCATACCTGTCTCCTAAAAATTATTGATGTTTAGCGCAACCATGCGGAAAAAATGCCCCGAGCAAGCGTGCACACGCCACCCGGAACCCAACGGTGGCGCTGGCGTCAAGCGCTAAAGCTGCACGCCCCGCTTCTTAAGAATGCGGGGGAGAATCAGCACGCCCACCACCACCACCATCATGATCACCGACACCGGGCGCTGGAAAAACACCATGGCACTGCCTTCACCGATGGACATGGCATTGCGCAATTGCGCCTCAGCCAGTGGCCCGAGAATCATGGCCACGACGACGGGCGCCGAAGGAATGCTGAATCGGCGCATGACCAAACCCAGAACTCCGATTCCATACAGCAAGAACAAGTCGAACATACTCTGACGCATTCCGTACGCGCCCACCGTGGCAAAGATCAGTATCCCTGCATACAGGCGAGGACGGGGAATCTTGAGCAATTTGACCCACAGTCCGACCAATGGCAGGTTCAATACCAGCAGCATCACATTGCCGATGTACAGCGACGCAATCAACGCCCAGACAAGACCGGCCGAATTGGTAAACAACTGAGGCCCTGGCTGAATGCCGTAGTTCTGGAAAGCTCCCAACATGACCGCCGTCGTATTGGATACCGGAATGCCCAAGGTCAGCAGCGGAATCATTGCCGTGGTTACCGTTGCATTGTTGGCAGCCTCCGGCCCAGCGACACCCTCTATTGCGCCGACGGTACCGAATTCCTCGCGGTTGCTGCCTTTGGCCATGTTCTTTTCAACGGCGTAACTCAGGAACGTGGGTATCTCAGTACCCCCCGCAGGGATACAGCCAAATGGTGCACCAATGGCGGTGCCGCGAATCCAGGCCGGAATCGAGCGGCGCCAATCTTCCCGCGACATTGTCACTCGGGTCAACTTGTGTTCACGCTGGTCCACCTTGCCCTCAAACAGCACCACGTGCATGGCCTCGGCCACCGCAAAGAGCCCCACTGCCACCAGCACGATGTTGATCCCGTCCAGCAACTCGGGGACGCCCGCGGTGTATCTGGCCTGGCCGGTAATCTGGTCCATTCCAACCAACCCGATCGCCAAACCTATGAACAACGCCACCAGGCCACGCAACGTGCTTTGACCCAACACCGCGCTCACGGTAGTAAATGCCAGCAACATGAGCATGAAGTACTCTGGCGGCCCCAGCTGCACAGCGTAATGGGCTAGCATGGGTGCAAAGAGAGTCACAACGACGGTCGCAAACGTACCGGCGATAAATGAACCTATCGCCGAAGTCGCCAACGCAGCACCGGCGCGGCCACTCTTGGCCATCTTGTTCCCTTCCATGGCGGTCACCATGCTGGAGCTGTTGCTCGGGGTATTTAATAAAATGGAGGTAGTGGACCCGCCGTACATCGCGCCGTAGTAGATGCCAGCGAAGAAAATCATGGATGCAGTAGCATCGACTTTCGCCGTGATTGGCAGCAGCATTGCTACGGCTGTTGCCGGTCCGATGCCCGGCAGCACACCCGTAGCCGTGCCCAGCGCACATCCCACAAATGCCCACATCAGATTGGCCGGCGTGCCTGCAGTCGCAAACCCCTGCAAAAGATGGTTCCAGACGTCCATTACAGCCACCCACTCTGTGTCAAACCTGGCAACTTAATGGCCAGAAACATGCCAAAAACCCAATAGACAGGTGCCGCAATCAAAAGCCCGCTGACGATATCCATCACCCAGGGTTTCCAACCACGCAGTGCCTGACCTTCCGCGGCACGCAACCCGCGCCCCGCCAGGACAAAACACAAGGTACAACTGAAGATGAAACCAATGGTGTCAATCAGCGATGCGCCCAGCAACATACCTGCCGACATCCAGACAAATCCTGCCCAAAATGGCGGCGAACCGGCACCATTGCCCTCCTCCATCTCGCGAAATCCGCCGGTGCGGACCTCGTAGATCAAGAAGAAGCTGCACAACAAAAGTGAAACGGCAACGACCCAGGGCAGGAAGTTTGGTCCCACCCCGGCGTAGCCCGCATCAGACGGAATGTCGATGGCGAAGTAACCCATCGCCAAGGCGACAAGCAACGTTCCAACGGCAACCGTCATCTGGTATCGACGACTTCTATCGTCGAGCATCAGACCATTCCAGCCAAATGCATGATGCCGCGCAGACTGCTGAACTCGCTATCGACAAACTCGTCAAATGGCTTGCCAGTCAAGAGTGCAGGAGTCCAGTCGTTCTTCGCCAGGGAGTCTGCCCAGGACTTCGACTTGGTTGCCTTCACCACCAGTTCCGTCAGCGCAGCGCGCTGCTCCGCAGTGATACCAGGAGCACCATACACGCCGCGCCAGTTGCCCAACACAATGTCAAAGCCCTGCTCTTTGAGGGTAGGTGTGTTGTTGCCTGTGAAGCGTTTGTCGGAAGTCACCCCGATGGCGCGCATCTTTCCGGCCTTGATGTACTCACTCATCTCGCTCATGCCACCGCCACCGACAGTCACATTGCCGCCCAAAATGGCAGCAACCGCTTCACCGCCCCCTCGGAATGCAACGTAATTGACCTTCTTCGGATCTACACCTACCTTGGTGGCCAACATGGAGGCACAAATGTGTTCCGTGGAACCACGCGAACCACCGCCCCATTTCACACTGCCGGGGTCCTTCTGCATCTGTGCCACCACGTCCTTCATGGTCTTGAGGGGAGAGTCTGCGGGCACTACAAAGATGTTGTACTCGCTCGTGATACGTGCAATGGGAGTCGCCTTGTCCAACGCAATTTGCGGCTTGCCGGTAATGATGCCGCCAACCATCACTGCACCGGTCATCAGCAGCGCATTGGGGTCACCCTTGCTGCCGTTCACGAACTGGGCAAGCCCGATGACACCGGCGGCACCACCCTTGTTGTCGAACTGGACCGTATCGGCGGCCTTGGAGTCCAGCAATGCCGCACCCAGGGCACGCCCCGTCATATCCCAGCCGCCACCCGGGTTGGCGGGAATCATCATCTTGATGGCAGCACCGGCTCTCGCAGTGAGAGGAAAGCTTCCAGCAACCGCCACGGCGGCCAACGACTTCAAGAACATATCACGACGCATGGGAATCTCCTTGTGTTGAAAACCGACCTATGATGCGCTCGCTGACTGTCAATCCGCTGTCTGAAAGACTAGGGGAAAACACCAATAACAACCATGCATCTATTGCTCATTGAAGATGACGTTTCGTTGCAGACCACGCTGCGACGCAGCTTTGTGCGCAGCGGAATGGATGTGGACGTATGCCATGACGGTACCCACGCGCTTGCACAGTGGCAGGCCAATCCACCGGACGTGGTCGTGCTGGATCTCAGCCTGCCAGATATGGATGGACTTGATGTGCTGGAGCAGGCACGGGCCGCAAAACTCGATACCCCGGTGCTCATTCTCACCGCTAGGGGCACGGTCGGTGACCGCATCCTGGGTCTGAATTCGGGGGCAGATGATTATCTTTCCAAGCCATTTGACCTTGATGAACTCGAAGCGCGCGTACGTGCTCTGCACCGACGCCACAGCAGCAACGTGCGAGATGCCACGCATGACGATCATGTTCACTGGGGACACTTGCGCTACGACCGGGAGAGCGGGGCGATTTACCACCAGCACCAATTGTTGGACTTGACACCAAGGGAGTCAACGCTGTTGCGAGCACTGATGGCCAAGGCCGGCCATGCGATCTCCAAAGAGCGCCTGTTTGAACTGGTGTTTCCAGGCGAGCGCGAGGTTCAGTTCGAGGCCATCGAAGTGGTGGTGTACCGCTTGCGCAAGAAGCTCTCGGACAAAGGAGTGCAACTTGTGACCTTGCGGGGACTGGGATATCTCCTGAAGTCCGAAGCCCTGCATGGCATCTGAAAACACGCGACGGATGGGCCTGTCCCTGCGCCGCCATTTGCTGGTGGGCATTCTGGTGCCGGTCGTGCTGTTTGTGCTGGTCGACACCATCAGCCTGTACCAGCAGGCGCTGGCAGCCGTCAACGTGGCCTACGATCGCACCTTGCTGGCATCGGCCAAGGCCATCGGTGAACTGTTGGATGTGGAGGGTGTCGATGGCAAGGCACGCATCCAGGCACGCATTCCCTACACCGCTTTGGAACCCTTTGAAGTAGACAACCGCACGCGCATGGTCTACCGGGTTGCAGATGCGCGCGGGCGTTGGGTGGACGGCGTGCAAGACCTGCCGGCCTGGACCGGCAAACTGCCTGACCAGGGGCCGTATGCGGCACTGGTGGACTTTTACGACGATGAGTTTCGCGGCGATGCGGTACGCGTAGCGGTGCTATTGCAGCCAGTGTCGAGCCAACGGGGTCTGTCAATGGCCACCGTACAAGTCGCCGAAACGCTGGAACTACGGCGCACACTGGCGCGACAAATCCTGATCGACACCCTGCAACGGCAGGCAATTCTGATCAGCGTGATTTTCGTCGTCGTGCTGGTTGTCGTTCAGCGCGTGACCCGGCCCGTGCGTCGTTTGAGCGAGCAATTGGCGCAACGTGCTGAGGATGACCTCACGCCCATCGAGGCCTCTGACCTGCCATTGGAAATACGCCCACTCACGGATGCCACCAACCAGGTCATGGTGCGTTTGCAACACCTGCTGGACAACCAGAAGCGCTTTGTGCGCGATGCGGCACACCAATTGCGTACGCCCCTTGCGGTACTCAAGGTACAAGTCCAGTCGGCTCTACGAGGCGACTTGCCGGCACAGGATGCACTGAAGGAAGTGCGGGCCACGGTAGATCGCGCGACCGCATTGGCTAACCAGATGCTGTCGCTGGCCAAGGTGGAGCAATTGCGCCAGCAGCAGGACTTCTTCGTGGTTGATTGGGCCGAGGTTGTGCGATCAGTGGCCTTGGACTTGTCACCCCTTATCGTGCAGCAGGACCTCGATCTTGAAGTCAAATGCGAGCCGTGTAACGTTCTTGGGCACGACTGGATGCTGCGCGAACTTGTCCGCAACCTCCTGCACAATGCCATCCACCACGGCCCGTCGCATGCACCTTTGCAAATTAGCGTGGGACCGGCGGGCGGGAGCGCACAACTCGTCATTCGCGATAGCGGTCCGGGTATTCCAGACACGCTTCGCATGCGGCTTTTTCAGCCATTCTCGGCTGGCAACGCACAGCATGGTACCGGACTAGGTCTCACCATTGTTGGGGAAATTGTCACCGCACTGGGCGGCACCATTCAGATGGTCAACCGCTATGAGAAGGGCCTCGTAGTGGGAATGGACGCGGTGGTCACGCTTGCAGGGCACGACACAAATAAGGATGATGCAAAGCATTGATGCGAAGCTCAAATTGCGACAAAGGTCCTGTTGCTGTAAATTAGGCGTTACGCATACAGATATTTCAATTACCGAAACTGACACAAAAGAACCGATGGCTACCCACAACCCTGCCCCACCCCCGACCGGGAAGTTCCCAGAGGATCGCTATGTCCCAGGAGACCCAATTCCTGCAGCTGAAGCAATCGAAGCCGATTCCGATTCGGTATGGGCGCTGTTCACAGAAGAGCCCAAAGAGCCGGAGCCCGAGTTTCCTGAAACCCAGCGGGCGCCGCTCTAGGCAACCGACCGCCTCATGGCGGATATCTCGCCCTGAGCTGCGAAAGGGGCAACCTCATAGGCGCCTCGGCGCTGCCGAAAATGGATATCTCAGACCATGGATGGTCCTTGTCAAACTTTTTCCAGACCTTGGTTGCAACAGCCAACTGATCGCCCTCAACCCGCAGCACGATCCAATCCCATCGATAGGCAGTCTCGTTGTAACCTCTTTTACGGTCGTAGTCGAGCCATTCGTTGATCCGGGATTCTTCGGCAGCCCGGTAGCGTGCCATCACACCCAAATCGGCAGCACTGACATCGCCGGAACGTGGTTTTGCCGTTGGAAGAGGCGACACCGTGAGCTGATCTCGGGCACCACGCCAATACGCCTGGATAACTTCGGCACGATGCTCACGCAAGTAGTCTCGCTGAAAGCGCAATTCCATACGCGCCACAAGATAGGCGTCAATCTGTGCCCATAACGCCCGATCGAAGCGCGTCCCGATAATCTCCTTGTTCAAGCCCTTCGCGCGGATCATATCGTCATAGATGCGCTGTTTGAGGGCGTTGTAGGCACTTCCCATTCCAGTGGCGTCGTTGTAGGCCGTTTCGATGACTTCAGGGCCCCCTCCTGCGTGCAGATCACCGGCAAGCCGCGAGGAACGGTAGCGCTGGTACATTTGCTCGTCCCAGCGCGGAAGAACCACCCAGTCGCGCAACCCTTCCAACGACGCCTTGTACAGGGTTACCGCAGTCAGCACAGTGGCTGCGGGCCCCGTGATGGCCTTGTCCTTGACCTTTCCAACAGCCTAATCCACTGCCGTGGATGCCGCTGCGTCATCGCGTGCATCTGCAAGCTGGCTCACAATCTGAACAGCAGCCAAGTAGTTCTGAGCCTTTTCAAGTTTTCCCGGCGTGCTCCCCAGGCTCAATGCTGCACTGTCTCCCGCAATGCCCGCGCCATGGGCGAACTCATCGATCACTTGCGACGGGAAGTATGCAAAAGGGTTACTGCCTTGGGCCAGGGCTGGCCCAGCCAAGGGCACCACCAAGAACAAAATCGCACAAACTCGCAGCAAGCGTGTCATTGGGCAACCCTCATCAAGAAACCAGAATCACGCTCCTGTGTATGGCCAAGCCACGCAGGACATCCTAGTTCCGTCCAGCTTAGGATAAACAAAACGCCCCGAAGGGCGTCTGTTTATTGGCTATCTGGCGGAAACGGAGCCCGCCTATTCAATGTTCACACATGGTAATGATTCGGTGAACCCATAGGGCAGTGCAGAAATTGCTGGACACAATCAACTTTTTCCCCTACCGTTGCACTTGTGCGTGCAACCT
>JFJP01021650.1_pt1 | contig 28507 bp, 33 predicted proteins | sample 431651 | NCBI WGS metagenome assembly JFJP01 (sample SAMN02602958, study PRJNA72255) | Microbial mat metagenome, whole genome shotgun sequencing project. | biome: fresh water; feature: sink hole; material: water; isolation source: purple microbial (photo- and chemosynthetic) mats found in... | reverse complement strand
GTTTTTCCTGAAGTGTTCCCTCTTCGAGCTTGCACATAAAGAGCATGGTGTATGGGGAATGGAACTTTTCGCGAAGGTAGCGAATGTCCACTTTCTGTTTCATATCATTGGGAAGGGCGTGGGCCGGGTCGTTGTCCACTTGAAGTCCGGTCATGGCCCAACCGAAAAAGGCTGTAATCAGTACGGTAATAACGAGAATGGGCGTTTTGTGGCGGATGAGAAAATCAACTAACTTTTCGTGAAACTGCATCGGTCAATCCCGTGGAAAAAGAAACAGGTAGAAAGCGCGTAAATATAGGTTATAATTAGAATCAAAATAGAACGATTTTGCCCGCTGGGGATTGTCGAATCATATATTTCGAAAGCTCACCATTTGAAAGGATTCTCTATGGATAAGATTACACCAATTCTCGACCAAATTTTAGCTGTTGGCGGCCCCTATCTTCCCGCGATAGGTGTCTTTATCTTTGTCATTTTTATGTTGGGACTCATGGAAGAACTCATTGGTCTACGCGGTTTTTGGAAATGGTTTGTGGCCTTTCTCTGTGCGCTTCTCTTTTTCCACTTCGGTGATGATGTGGCTCTGAAATTTTCACTCTGGATGCAGTTCCTCGGACTTCAGCCGGTTCAGCCGGGACTTTACAAGTAAGATTCTGTGCCGATTCATTCAATCTTGGGCAGAAAGCGAAAGTTTTCTGCCCATTTTCTATGCAATGGAGTGCAGGTCAATTCTTAGGCGAATTTTTTAGGAGTGCTTTGTAGGATGAAGTATTGTTTCGTTGAAGATAGAGCCCAGTCCCAAGAGGGATGCTATTGAGATCTCTCTGCATTGGTGAAAGCAGCTGTCCTTTGAGATTGTAGACACCGACCTCCTCCGTTGAAGCACGAAGTGGCACCTTTCTCTCTATTATCGATACCTCCTCATCCTCATTGGATGAAGAGTCACCGCTAAACCAGGCAGAAAGAGTACTGTTTCCATACCAAAGCTTTACATGTAGCCAGAAGTGAGTTAAGGTGGGATCAGTATAATAATCGGTCGGCTCGTAGAATTTATACCGAAACGGGCCCTCTCCCACATGAATAAAAGAATTGCCGATAGTAACGGAATCGCCAGGCTTAATTATTACTTCTTCTTCGCTTGGGTCGGACATCCAGACAGAATCACGAAGGTGTGACCGGATAGAGTATCCTACCCCGCCTATCCTAATGGTATTCTGCCGCAAAGAATCAGGGTTAATTCCATTGCTGCTCTCCACTAATTTTAACGAGTCAATTTTTACGATCTGGTCTGTTTCATTTTTCAAAAACCCGACGGTTAATTGAGGCACTGTTCCATGAAGAACCACTTCTGTTAGAAGTGACTCCGGTTTCATGGTCAGCCCGGCGCCAAACAGGTGTGCTGTCAGCGCAAACAGGGCCAGGGACATAGTTACATACATGTTCATGCGACCTCTTCTGTACAAGTACTCTTTGCATTGTAAATATCACTTTAGGCAGGAGTGTTTTGGCACTGATAATGTAAAAAATTGAGTATGCGTATAGCGTGTCGTTCCGCGATACCGATTCGGTCTAACTTAATGCCGTTCTGAACCGATGTGCTGTGGCTGTTCCGTCTATTTACGACAAAGATTCAGTAAAAAATTAAAGTTTTACAATTCATTCTAAAACTTTCTGTATTATAATAAATAATTGTAATATAATAAGTAATTTATAGTAGCATAATATTTAAACTATTGAATGACAAATTTACTTTATCGTTATTAAAGTTTAAAATTTTAAAATAAAACTTAAAATATTTATATCAAAATTGTAATTATTTAATGAAAGTTATGAATTGCATTAAGAAATTATAGAATTGTATAATGAATTAATAAAGTTGCTATCACTAATCTAATTTGAGTTATCTAAAAAGAAGAGCTTGTATGAAGAAAAAAAGAGATTATGTTACGCTGTATATGACAAATCGAACGATAGTCGAGCGTATCAATACAAATGTTGAATTTAGATCTGTTATGGCACTGCGCGGGTATGGCGATGCTCAGTTCGCCGAAGGGAATCGGTTGGTGGAGGCGGTACAACAGGCAGCGCATAGTCAGACTATGGCTGAAGGGGAGTGTGCTGGATCGTATGATTCATTTGCGAAAGCGTGGAAACGAGTGGAACAGGCGTACCGCGAGATTCGCCGCCTTTCCAAGGTGGTGTGCGAAGATTCTCCTGAACATATGCAGCGATTGGGGCTGAATGGAACGGTTCCGCAGACATGGATTCCTCAGAGTGCCGTGATCGAACAGTTCTGCCGCGCCGTGTTCGCAGACACTTCGGTGCTGGAACCTCTTCGGCGGCTGAATATCGATGAACCGATGGTGCGCGATCTGGAAAAACAGCTCGACGAGGCAAAGGTCGCGCGAAATCTCTACATTCAGAGGCGCAGTGAACGGGGAACGCGGGTGGCCGAAAAGGTCGCTGCGATACAAGAACTTGATGCCTGGGTGCGGCTGATGGTTCGGGTGGCTCGGGTCGCCACAAAAGGGACGTTGCTTCTTTCGTCAATCGGTGTCGATCAGAAAGTAGCTGATGTTCGGGAAGAGATCAAACAGATGGAATCTTTGCAGTAATGAATATTCGCGCCTTCTTTCCTCTGTTCGTGAAAGAAGCCATCGGAGATCGCGATCCGCTGTTGGGGCAGAAAATTGTCAGTCTCTACAGATCATTTCTGTACCGTTTTGGTTGATGTCCGCGGGGATAAATTTCTCTTTGTCCACTCTTTTTATACAGTGATCAATGTTTTACGGAAAAAATGGATCAGTGGGTGTAGATTTATCAGGCAGTACAAATTCAAAAAGGGATGTTTTATGTTCAAACAGTTGTTGCTTATCTTGCTTTTTCCTTTGTTCTTGTTTGGGCGCGGTGCAGTGGTAGGGTATCTTCCCAATTATCGCAGTGAACCAACTGATGATCATTTAAAACGATTGACTCACTTAATTGTTTTCTCACTGGAAGTTAATGCCGATGGCACATTGAATAAAACAAATGAGCCAAAGTGGTTTAATTCCACATTTGTCAACCGCGCACATGGATTTGGCACGAAGGTAATAATCTGTATAGGAGGTTGGGGACGATCAGGTGGATTTTCATCTGCCACATCGACTAATTCCACAGCATTTGTTTCCAATTTAAAGCAATATGTCGAATCCTATGGGCTTGACGGGGTTGATTTGGACTGGGAGTATCCGGGTACTCATGAGATGGCATCGTTTGGCACGTTCTTGGGAAAATTAAAAAGTTCACTGGGATCAGAAAAGCGCGTCTCAATAACTGTTGGAGCTCAGCATAAACCTTCAGAATTCGCAAACTCCACATTTGATGCTGTCGATGCGATTCAGTTGATGGCGTATGATATGCACGGTACGTGGCCAACTCATGCCGATTATACAAAGTCTATGGAGTTGATTGATACGTGGGCTGCACATGGAATAGCAACATCGACAAAATTCAAAAAGAGTGCATTGGTCTTAGGGGTACCCTTTTATACGCGAACCGGAGAAATTGCCTATTCAGATTTGTATAAGCAGGATACGGCTGCCGCATTTACCGATGTTTTTGCCGGGCAGAATTACAATGGAATACCCACATTGCAAAAAAAGACGGAAGAGTGCTATAAGCGTGAGTACGGTGGGCTCATGATTTGGGAGATTACTCATGATCTCGCTGCAAATCATCGCCATTCACTCTTAAATGCAATTTACACCAAAACCACGTCACTTGGTGGCTATAGCGAAGGAAAAATGTACGAAATAACCGTCACTGCCGGCGTGGGTGGATCCGTGTCGCCATCGGGCAAGGTGATGGTTGACTCTTCTAAAAGTCAAACCTTTACCATTACACCGGATCAGTATTTTCTTGTGGAAGATGTCAAAGTCGATGGGGTAAGCAAGGGTGCGGTCAGTACCGTGACTGTTTCATCTGTCGTTGCTACTCATTCGGTGGAGGTAACATTCAAAAAAGATCCTACGGCACCGACTCTCTTTGTGTTAACCACAAAAGCAAATTCCAATGGATCGATTTCGCCATCGGGAACCACCACGCTCGCATCAGGTGCTTCTAAGTCAGTGACGATCGCCCCTGCCGCGGGCTATGTAATGGACTATGTTTTGGTTGACAAAATCAACCGAGGAGCATTGGTTAAAATTGATTTCACCAATACCGCGGCGGATCATGTGGTTGAGGCGTTTTTCAAGAAAGCCACCGGCGGTGATCTGGGGAAATATGACCTTTGGGTAGCAGGTCAATACAGCTTCGGTGACACCGTCGCTTATGGTGATCGTCTGTGGGAAGCGAAATGGTCTATTCAGCCTGCTGAAGGACATCCTGGTATCACCGGTGTTGGCTACACTTCAGGATGGAAGGATATTGGTGCATATAATTCGCAACCGGACACGTTGATCACGGCGACACTGCAGTACAAATCAGCGGCAAACGGTAGCGACACGTTGGTGACAAAGACCGATTCGACGAGCGGTGGAAAAATTTATGGAACGAATACAAAGACGGAGATTCTGAACGGTACGGCGATAGATCGTTCGTTCAAGCCGATGAGATCGGCGGGGATCGCCATTCTTCGCAATGGTTTGGCCTTTTCTGGGCCTACGGCGGGAACATATCATCTTGCAATCTACGATCTTCGCGGTCGTGAACTGTTTGCTCGCGAGCTGACCGTTACCGGTTCTTCGGTGGTCGCCACGGGGCTCGAACAGTATACGCTCTCTAAAGGAGTCTACCTGCTCAGGATCGAATCGGGGCTGATGAAAACGGTCAGTCGAATCGAACGATAACAAAAAAGAGCTTGAGAAATCAGGCTCTTTTCATTTATGTGCCAACAGTACGTATTTTGACTGAATCTTTGATAAGGAAAATTTCATGAAACAATTCGTCCTGCTTTTGTCGTTGATCTCCATTGTTTCAGCTCAGTCGGTGTTGCCGGTCACCACCGATATTATGCGCTCACTTCAAGACTCTTACCGTTCTGGCGAAGTAGATTCGTATATCGCCATAGTTCTGGGTAATCAGAAATTGTCTGAGCAAGATTCGATTGATGCAGACAGCGAAATTCGCGGGTTTTTTGAGTCGGATCAATTTGTCACTACGGGAGCTCAGTATTTGACATCGCTTTTTTCTGAACGGGAGCTGAATGAAATGCTTGCAGTTCTCAGCGATAGTTCATTGAGGAATGATCCGAATTTCGGCGGTTCCGCCAAGCTCGACTCGATGATGAATCGGCTCAAGCCCTATATCGTGAAATACCTGAGGATCAAAACGAGGTAGCGGTGTTGTGCTTGAGCGTTAGCGGGCGAGACTCATCACAAGGCGGAGCATTGCATCGTACATTCGGTCGCTAAGAACTCTTCGCAGGAAAATAAATTGTTTTGAACCGAATCCCACAGCGTAGCGCGTGCGAGGTTTCCGTGTTGTTGCCGCTTTTACGATTGCTTTTCCCACTAGTTCCGGCGAAGAGCCAAAGCGGTAAGTAGCTTTAAACATATTTGAACATTTTTCTACTTCGGAACCATACGGTCCTGCGCCGGAGGTCTCTTTCATTGATCGATCGGCGATTCCTTCCCATTCACTGTTGATCGCGCCGGGCTGAATCAGAATCACATCGATTCCGAGCGGTTTGGTTTCAAATCGAAGAATGTCAGAATACCCTTCGAGTGCAAATTTCGTCGCGTGATACCAGCCTCCAAAGGGCGTTGTCATCACACCTCCCATGGATCCAATGTTGATTATTCGTCCAAACTTTTGTGCTCGCATAGCGGGAATCACCAGTTGAGTGATTCGTCCAAGTCCAAAGAGGTTCACTTCGAACTGGCGGCGCGCTTCGTCGATAGAAACCTCTTCAAGCGATCCCATTGAACCATATCCGGCGTTGTTCACTAATATGTCGATGCCTCCGAACTGTTCCTTAATCTGAATCATCGCTGCATGAATTGAGCTCTCATCTGTTATGTCCATCGAAATCGCTATGGCACCTTGTTTTACCAGGTCATCCATGCGATCAACCCGTCGCGCCGTGGCAATGACCGTATAGCCACGTGCCAAAAAGAGATTTGCTGTAGCCTTTCCAATTCCCGAGGAAGCACCGGTGATTAAGACTCGTTTCATATGATTACCTTCCGAAAGAGCCGGTGAAATAGATTGCCCCGGAACCATCGGCCAGCGAGTAGTAGGGTGTCACCTGAACAGAGCTGAATAGTCTGCTGTTATAACGGTTTGCAGAAACGCGCGCATCAATGAACGAAACAACTCGGTTCACTACCATGCCGCCCAAAAAAGTGAATGACGCCGTATGCCAGCGAGATGATCGACTCCGCTGATCGTTGTACTCGTTTTTGAGAACATTGCTATCCCACGACCACTCATCTGAACCAGTGTAGAGTTCGTCAAATTCACGCCCTTTCAACCACTCTTCATTCCATTTTTGCGAAGAGAGAAAGGTTGAATCGCCAAAGCCGACATCTTTCCAGTAATCGTCGCGCCAATCGCGGGTGCTTTCGGTGTGAGCGTTGATTCTTGCAAAATTGATCGCATTCTTAAAAATCCGTCGCGATGTTGCTTCAGAAAAAAGTGAACCTGCCAAAAGAACTAAATCTGCCGAAAGATATGCCGCTGCCTTTGAATGTTGCTCGAGATACAATTGGCCGGCTCCTGGTAACGTGAGCGAAAGGAAGGCCGCGCCCCAAGGACTTTTTTGGCCTACAAGAGAATCCGATCCCACGGTGACGGTGCGATTGCGTGTAGAGTCACTGCCGACTCCAACCTCTTCAATGACAATCTGTGCGGAAAGAAGTGCTGCTGAAACGAGTATAAGGAGGAATATTTTTAAAATTTCCATACCAAATCCAGACTGGTTGTTACCGCACCGATTTCATTGCGATAGACCCCATTGTTAAATGAAAGTTTGGGGAGCTCTTCCACTTTCTCATTCATCATTTTCCGGTTGTGACGGTGAGCAGAGATAAATGCGTCCATGGCAGAGACTGCGTGGTTCACCAGGAGTGCCACCACCATTGTTTGGCTCCAACCGTAGCGCTTTTCACTTGATTTGAGAAGTGAAATATACTGACCTTGAAGAGCAGAGGTTCCAAACGGATCTGAACCTGCTAAGCGAAGGTGACCAAAAGCTGAGTCGGTAGCAAATGATGTTCCTGCCACGAGATAAAATGGATTTGTTCCGCTCGCATTGGGATCAAAGGATGGTGAAGCATCTGCCCAGCCTTGAACGGCATCGCTTTGTTTTCCATTGCCATATCGATCTGATTGAAAACTACTCATGAAGTTTTCTACAGCTGTTCCGTTTGAATCAGCTTTGTGGCTGTTCATGAAAATATAGGATTGAACGACTGTATCATTGCCCCATCTACCTCTTCCGTATTCGGTAAGTTCGGTGTAAAACGTTTTAAGTCGTTTCTCGTCAAAATGGGAGTCCATATGATCGTAGGCCTGCTGTTGAATCTCATCACCACTCTTTTTGAAATGAACAGCACCAACAATTGCCGCTACTTCGGCGGCGACAAAAATTCCTGATTTCCAATATTTTTTAGTATAAGCCTGTCCCGCTCCTGGTACTACAAGTGAGAAAAGGAGTGCTTTTAGTGGAGAACGGTAATCTTTCAGTGAACTTTCAATATCGACAGAACTAACCGATGATATTTTTGTCACTGTTGAAGTGTCCATGGCAATTGTCACTACAGTGTCAGCAGAAACATCTGTCGCCACATTTTCAACCACATCTGTCTGAATCGAGCTGTCTGTTGAAGGATTCGCTGTAACTGGATCAGTGGTTGGTTCCGTCAGTGTTGTTTTGTTTGAACTGGTTTCTTGATTGTTCGTGGTTGTGATTGCGGAGTCTTTTTTTGCCTTTGTTGTGGCAACTGGAGTATTGATAGGCTTTACCTCTTCGACAATGAGGTCGTCTGCGCCGAACTCTTTCAGTGACTCTTCTAGGGATGGTATTGAAGATGAATCACCTTCAAGGCCAAGTTCTTCTGCGGCAAAGAGCGAAACGGTAAGGAATGCAACAAGTAGAAGAGTGTTTTTCATAGATCACCTATCTGTGGATAATTTTAAACAACGCATTGAGTACGTTTCTAATATAATAGAAGTAAACGGCTTTCGATAAATTGAACAAAAAAAGGCGACACTTTTACAAGTGTCGCCTTCGACTTTTCACGAGAATGAAATTAGTCTACGATCTCTTCTTTAACAACCCAAACTTTGATTGTAGAAGAAACAACTTTGTGAAGTTTAAGTTCAACGTCGTATACACCAAGTTTTTTGAACGGTTCAGCAAGAACAACATTGCTCTTATCGATTGAATGGCCGTCTTTTGCAAGTGCATCAACGATATCTGCAACGCTTACCGAGCCGTAGATATCTTCACCAGTTTTAACTTTTACTTTTACAGTACAAGAGTAGTCAGCGAGTTTCGCTGCTGTTTCCTGAGCTGTCGCAACTGCACGTTCAGTGCGTTTTGCGCTGTATTTTTTCATTTCTTCTGCATGAGCAAGGTTACCCTTGGTTGCAGGAAGAGCAATCCCCTGAGGGATAAGGAAGTTACGAGCGTATCCGTCTTTAACTGTCAGAACATCAAGTGACGCGCCAAGTTGAGGAAAGTCTCTCTGAAGAATAATTTTCATCGTTTATCTCCTGGCCGATTAATGGATGTTCTCAGCAACGAACGGAACGAGCGCGATATGACGAGCACGTTTTACTTCTGTTGCAAGAATTCTCTGGTGTTTTGCACAAACGCCGGTTACGCGACGTGGAAGAATTTTTCCGCGTTCTGTAAGTTTGCTTTTGAGGACTTCGACATTTTTGTACGAAGGTACGATGCTATCATCGCAGAAAGTACAGGTTTTGAATTTTCCGTGTCTAGCCATTATTCGTCATCCTTCTCTGGAGCCGCTTCTACTACTTTTTTTGCAATGATCGCTGCATCAGTATGAAGCACAGTCATTGAGCGAAGTACTTTTTCGTTATAACGTACAGAAGCTGAAATGAGCTCATTGGCATCACCTGCAAATTCGTACTGGAAAAAGATGTAAAAACCGGTTTTTTTCTTACCGATAGTGTAAGCAAGTTCTTTTTTGCCCCAAATATCGATTTTTTCAAGAGAACCGTTCTCTTTGATCAGCTCTTCAAGTTTGAGCTGTTCTTTTGCGATAGTTTCTTCTGGCAGTGAACCGTCGAAAACTACTACAGATTCATATTTCTGCATTATTCCTCCTATGGACATCAGTCTCCCCGATCGTTGCCGGGAAGAAGGCAGTTCTTTTACGAATTGAATTTATTCATTGTAGATGCAAGTCCATTGTTCACAAAAAAAGATACCGACTCCGCAGCCCGCTGGATCGAATCTGCATAAAGCGGCTTTTCTTCTTCGGTGAACATTCCGAGCACAAAATCTGTCACTGATATACCTTCAGGGAGAGGACCAACGCCGAACCGAAGTCTAGCAAAGTCGTGCCCTATAGTTTCAATCAGAGACTTGAGACCGTTGTGCCCTCCGGCACTTCCTTTTCCTCTGTAACGAATAGTTCCAAGAGGAAGATTGAAGTCATCTACAACAACAAGAATATCTTTGACCGATAGCTGATAAAGCTCAAGAGCTTCAGCGATAGCCAAACCGGAAAGGTTCACAAATGTATTAGGTTTAATACAGGCGGTGGAAATTCCGTCGAGAGCGATCTCGATTGAAGTTCCGTGCTTTAGTGAACGAACTACCGATGAATTTTTGCGTTTTAGTTCTTCGGCAACATCGAAACCAATATTGTGACGAGTACCGTCATAACGTGTTCCGATATTGCCAATTCCCAAAACAATTCTAGATATTTTGTTCATAAAATTTCAAAGATCGTAAATTAGTTACGTTTTGCTTTTCCAAGAACACGCGCAACCACGCGGAACTCAGAAGTAATTAGAGAGATCTCGTCGCCGAGAACAATCTGAGAAGCCATGGCTGTTCCACCAATAGCAACATCGGTTACGTCAACAGATACCACTTCTGGAATCTTGTCGATTGGGCCCATGATATTTACTTCATGAACGGTCTGCGTCAGGATTCCACCCTCTTTTACTCCAGAACACTCGCCAGCGAGTTTCAAGAATGCACGGGTTTTCACCGGACGTTTATCGTCAGCATGTTGGAAATCAACATGGTAGAACTGAGAGCGTTTGATCGCATCTCTCTGCACATCGCGAATAACCGCAACGGCACCGGCAGGAACACCTTCACCAACAAGCTCTACGAGCATGTTGTGCTGATGTTTCGACATAATCTGGCCGAACTCGTGAGCTGCTACTTCAAGATTTACAGGTGTTACCCCAAATCCGTAGTATGCTGCAGGAACCCATCCTGCGATTTTAGCTTTACGAGTATACGATTTGCCAGAACCAGTTCGCGCGCGGGCAGTCAGTTTAATCTTTTCCAACTGATCCTCCTTAAAAGCATTTAAAGCGCAAATAAATCCAGCGGGTTGTTTTTCGAAAAAAGATGGCAGGGGCGGAAGGACTCGAACCCTCAAATCCATGGACCAAAACCATGTGACTTAACCATTTGTCGACGCCCCTGTAAAATTGATCTGACAAAAAACGAGTGCTTTTTGTCAAAACCCGAGCAAATATAAATAAAAGGTAGCATACTGTGTGGTTAATTTGCTGTTTTTTTTATTGAGCGTAGTTGCACGCTTCGGCCTGTTGAAAGGCCGTGAGAACAGCAGACTCAATATTGCCACGCATGTCGTTGTCTATTGGGTGAGCGACATCTTGGTATGTCCCGTCGCTGCGACGGCGGCTCGGCATTGAGACAAACAGCCCTGTTTCGCCTTCGATAACCTTGAGCCCTCGAACCACGAAACAGTCGTCGAAAGTGATGTTTGCGAAGGCCTTTAGGCGCCCGTCTTCGCGCGGGGTGATCCGTACTTCTGTTACTTTCACACAACCTCCATCTAGAGCAATATGCTCGTTTGATATCACGAACCCGATCGCTACCATAATAAAGAGAATAGTTCTGTTTTGCACGAAAAACTCATTGTGTTCATGAGAAATCTGATTAGCTTGCTGAATCGCAAAAAGAAAACTATATTCTCTTTTTGATTTTCTTTAAGGAATTAGCACGAGGTTAAACGACATGAAACGGGATTTTCTCACCCTGCTCGACTATTCATCTGCTGAAATTCGCGAACTTATTGACTTGGCTGCGGAAGTAAAATTGACTCGTTCGTCTGATGACCTTCGCACAGATCTTAAAGGTAAGAGCGTAGTGTTGATTTTTGATAAGCCGTCACTTCGTACGAAACTCACCTTTGAGACGGGTATTTATGAACTCGGTGGAAACGCTATGACTATGGCTGATTCAAATGGTCGACTTGGTGCACGTGAGTCTATCGCTGATATCGCTCATAACCTCGAGCGATGGGTGCACATGATTGTTGTGCGCACCTTTGGGCATTCTATAATAGAAGATCTCGCAAAATACGCAAATGTTCCGGTGATTAATGCTTTGACCGATAGTTTTCATCCCTGTCAGTCGTTGGCATTAGGGCTTACTCTTCGCGAAAAGTTTGGGGATAAAAAAATAACTCTGACTTATCTCGGCGACGGAAACAACGTATGTGTTTCTCACATGAACTATGCGGCAAAAATGGGATACCATTTTGTAGCAGCTACGCCCAAAGGATATGAAATTCCTGCAAAGTTTCTTGAAGGAGCTCAGGCTGAAGCCCTTAAAAATGGCGGTTCTGTGACAGCTTTGTACGATCCATTTGAAGCAGTTAAAAACGCAGACTTGGTCTACACCGATGTTTGGGCTAGCATGGGGCAAGAATCAGAAGCTGCCGCTCGACACGCCATATTTATGCCGTATCAAGTGAATAGCAAAATCATGGAAGTCGCACCGAAAGGCGCACTGTTTTCTCACTGTTTGCCAGCTCACCGAGGAGATGAAGTCACTGACGATGTTATTGACAGTGCCGTATCAGTGGTATTCGATGAAGCAGAAAATCGACTTCACGCTCATAAAGCAGTTATGATCTATCTCATGAACCAGGGGAAAAAGTAGCCACTATGGAAACAGCGCGCGCAAAAACAGGTATTTCAGTATTCGACGATATGCTTTTTGGTGGCTTTCTTGAAGGGAGTGCGAACCTCATCGAGGGTGCTCCTGGCACAGGGAAAACAACTATCGCAATGCAATTCATCTATAATGGTATTGTCAATTACGACGAACCGGGTGTTATTATCACGTTCGAAGAGTTTCCTCAGCAATACTATCACGATGCACTGCAGTTTGGGTGGGATCTGAAAAAACTCGAGGCTGAAGGTAAGTTGAAGGTAATTTTCTCTGATCCTGAAACGGCTCTTGATGAGATCGAGAATATGGAAGGCGGTTTCGTTACAATTATCGAAGAGCTTGGTGCTAAGCGCGTGGTTATTGACAGCATGACTCACTTTGAATCCTTGACTCGCAACCGATTAGAGTTGCGAGATATCGAACGTCGATTTATCAATAGTCTCAAACGCGAAGGTGTGACATCTGTGCTTCTTCGCGAAAATGATTCACTTCTCGGGCAGATTGCTCATGTGGGAAGTAAAATCCCCTTTATCGTTGATACATATATTCTTCTGCGATATGTTGAAATTGACAGCTCTATCCAAAAGGCATTGACAGTGTTGAAGATGCGTGGAAGTAATCATCAAAAAGATATTAGAAAATACCAGTGTACTGCAAAAGGTATCGAAGTAGAGTCGACATTTGCCGGTCGAGAGGGTATAATGAGCGGAATCACTCGCCATACACCGGAAGATGCATTTATCGATGTGTTTGGAAAAAAGAAAAGCAGGTAGTACTATGTTTGCCACGATATCCGCTGTACTCTATCTTGCAGGTGCCTTCGTACTGATGCTTTTTATGTATCTCATTGCACGATTTTATCGCGTTAAGCTCGATCCTGATACACCGGCCTATGGCTTTACTGTGGCTATGCTTGCACTTATCATGGCAATAACAGGTGCTATCATAGGTGATGATGGCCGAGGTGAACGCTTGTTTGTTGATGTTGCGCTTTTCATTGCCGGAATTGCCGGTTCCTGGAACAGCATTTCTCTCTATGTCCGCATGAAACGGGTTCACAAGTAGGTTGCTATGGATACATTGTTTGTTGTTGATGTCGCTATAATTAGTTGCCTTATGGTTCTTGCAAACTTGAGTTGCCGGATCGGCGAAGCACTTCGCATACCAGCGCTGTATAAAGCATTCTATGTTTCAGCAGCGTTAGTGCTCTGTGCTAGTTTTGCCGACGCAGTTTTTGAAATGATTCCATATCTCGCTGAAATATCTTCAGTTTTTCGGGTGGTCGCGGTAGTCGTTTCTATTCCAATTGCAGTTCGCTATTGGCATTGGCTTTTCAACGAAAAGCTACACAAATAAAGAGGGGTTCATGCTGAATAAGAAAGTTCTTATTATTGAAGATGAAATTGATATTTCCGAGCTTGAAGAGATGATTCTCAAGCCGGAGAATTTTGATGTACGAGTAGTGTCAGATCCTCTTCTTGCGGTAAAAGTTGCCAGTGATTTCCTTCCCGATGTAATTTTGCTCGACCTCAATCTACCAAAACTCAGTGGGTGGGAACTCTACGATATGTTCCGCAGTGATGTTCGTTTCAGTTCGACACCAATTGCAATCGTTACTGCTTCGGATGAAGGAATTGACAAGATGATCGGTATGATGAAAAACACCGATGCTTATATTACGAAACCATTTGGACGTCGACAACTTCTTGATACCGTCAACAAGCTTTGTTCGCGATAATTGAATACGTTTTACCACTCTAAGCCTCTAGGGTAGGAGTACTAAAAGTGCCGTTTACACCTCAGTTTTCTTGGGATTTTCTTCCGTATGATGAAATTGAAGCGCGTACGATTCGCGCTTTGAAAAATCACATTGACTATTTAAAACGCGATTCAGAATATTATCGCGAACTTCTCGTTGATATAAATTCGGCAGATATTAACTGCCTTGAAGATATACACATGATTCCTTTTACCGAAAAAGACACCTTGTCGGAAATGTCACATCGATTTCGCGTTGCGTCAGAAGAGCAGATTGTTGAAACGGTTGTTACCAGTGGTTCGACAGGTGTTCCGCTCATGTTTCCTCTCACGGCTTCAGATATTGATCGACTTGCCTATAATGAATCACTTTCTTTCTATTCTGCGGGAGTTACTTCTCGTGACCGAGCGCAGATAATGGTTAGCCTGGACCGATTGTTTATCGCTGGTATGGCCTATTATCGAGGACTGATTGCACTTGGGGCCAATACGGCTCGATTGGGAGTTCTCACTCCGGAAATGCAGCAGCACTACATCGAACTTATGCGTCCTACGGTTTTGATTGGGGTGCCTTCGTATCTTTTGAAATTGGGCGAACAGCTCAAACAGGGTGGCGTGGATCTCGAAAATTTCACTATTCAAAAAATATTCTGTATTGGTGAATCGATTCGCGATGAATCGATGAAATTAACTGCTACGGCAGATAAAATTGAAAAACTTTTTGGCGCTCATGTCTATAGTACCTATGCTTCAACAGAAGTTGCCTCTACGTTCTGCGAATGTACAGAGCGCTTTGGCGGGCACGCTCATCCAGAATTGGGTTATGTAGAAATTCTCGATTCTAACGGGGACCCTGTACCTGATGGAACGGTGGGAGAGTTGGTTGTCACGACCTTTGGCGTTGAAGGCGTTCCTCTTTTGCGATACAAAACGGGAGATCTCACGTTTAAGGTTCCGGGAGAGTGCGCCTGTGGAAGACACTCGATGCGCATAGGCCCTATTATGTCGCGCAAAGCGCAGTTGGTAAAGTACAAAGGAACGACATTATATCCAATGACCATTACCAATGTGCTGGATTCTATGCCGGAAGTACAGGACTATATTATCGAACTAAAAGGGCGCGAAGGTGCTCCTTCGGAAGAGATGTTCGTTCACGCGGCGGTTAAGCCACTGTTGGTCACGCAAATTATGACAAAAATTCAAGCTGCAGCACGGGTTAATATTCCCGTGCTTGTCTCTAATGCCGCAACGATTAACTCGATGCGAGGAGATAATCGGAAAAAGATTCGTTTAATCGACAATCGGTCGAAACAATGAGTCGTTCCCCGCTTATTTTCATATCCGCCGGTGACCCTTCCGGCGATCGGAATTCTTCAGAACTAGTACGATCCTTGCAACAACAGATTCCCGGTGTTCGCCTTGCCGGACTCGGTGGGCCTGCGATGGTTCGATCTGGTTTTGAAAGCCGTTTTGAATTTTCGCGTTTCAATCGGATGGGCTATTTCGAAGTACTTCGGGAACTTCCCTTTTTTCTCAACGCTAAAAAACAATTTATCTCTATGCTGGCCGATGAAAAACCAGATCTGTTGATATGTGTGGATTATTCCGGATTTAATACGCCGTTGATGAAAGCCGCGAAAAAAATGGGGATTCCTGTTTTGTGGTTCATTGCGCCAATGATTTGGGCATGGAAAAAATACAAGCACGGTCCTCGAGTTGGTCAAAATGCATCACATGTGGCGACTATTTTTCCCTTTGAAGTTAATTATTGGAAAGAGTTTACAGAAAATGTGACCTATGTTGGCAATCCTCTTCTCGAAGAAGTTCAATTACGCAGCCGCATTGAAAGACTACCACTTGCAGATAAAAAAGAGATCGTAATCGCATTTGCTCCGGGAAGTCGTCGCATGGAAATTCAGCGCATACTTCCTGTGCTGATCGAGACGGCGACTCTTCTTCGTCAAAGGCACGGAACAAGATTTCGGTTTCGCGTTTCCTGCACAGAATATCTACCAACTGATCTGTACGAGCCTGCTCTCAATGCTAATATTGAACTGTTTCACGGTTCACTGACAGAACTTTTTCAAACATCTGACATTGCATTAGTTACGTCGGGAACGACCACGCTTCACGCGGCTCTGACCGGAATTCCTCAGCTAGTCATGTATAAAAGTGGTCTTTTCTTGTGGCTCATGGTGAAAGTACTTACACGTGCTTCTGAGTTTTCGCACATTGGACTTCCAAACATTATGAGTTCCGATGAAGTAGCCAAAGAGTTTATTCAATTCGAGTTGAAGCCGATAAAGCTCGTGGAAGAGATTTCTAAATTCATTGCTGATCCCGCTTATTACTCTGATCGTACTAAACGCTCCTCCGCACTTCAGGACAGTTTTGGCGGCAAAGCGCCTTCGCAGGAGCTTATACCGATAATTAAATCCCTTATTAGCTATCAACAATGAGTTCAATCAATCTAACAGAGATGGCCTTTCTTTATTCTGCCGCGCGCCGCATTGCAGAGGGCGGTGGACTAGATTCGATTATTACGACAATCATTAATCAACTTGCTGAACAGCTCGGCCTCGAAGGTGGAATCTTTGCGATCCGCCGCGAAGGTTCTATATCTCTTTTCAATGGGAAATCAAATGAATCTCCTGAGCTGTATCGTGAATCTCTTGAACGAGTTATACATCGTGGAATGCCCTTCTCGCAAGCGGGTTTCAGTCGGGAAAAACTAATATCGCTTGCACCGGGAATGACTTTTATCGCTGTTCCACTTACCCAAGATGGGAAAACATCCGGCGCAATTGGAGCAATAAAGCGAGGCATTGCAAATCGCGACGAACTTGAACACGAAGCACTGTTTCTTCAAACAGTGGCAGAACTCATTTGTGGAACACTTCTCACGCGTCTTCAACAGGAAAATTCACTCAGCGAGCTGCAGGTTGAAAATGCTGAGCTGAAGCGGACAATATTTCGTCTTGAAGAACAAGGTCGCTGTGCCACGATTATTGGAGAGAGTGCTGCAATTCGAACTGTTTTCCGTGAAATTGCTCAGGTTGCTCCCGCTGATTCCACTGTGATCATTCGCGGGGAAACCGGAAGCGGTAAAGAGTTGGTCGCTCGTGCAATTCACGAAAAAAGTATGTACCATTCAGGGCCTTTTGTCGCAATAAACTGCGGTGCTCTTCCTGATACTCTTCTTGAAAGTGAACTGTTTGGCTATGAAAAAGGTGCTTTCACTGGGGCACTTACCGCTCGTGGCGGTCGGTTTGAAGAAGCCGACGGCGGAACGCTGTTCCTTGATGAGATCGGAGAACTCTCTCTCGATGCTCAAACGCGGTTGCTGCGAGTAATTCAAGAGCGTGTGGTTCAGAGGATCGGTGGTGGAAAGCAGGTTCCTGTTAAGGTGCGATTGGTGTGTGCCACGAATCGAGACCTTGAAAAAGCTCTAAAAGATGGGTTATTTCGTGAAGACTTATACTATCGAATCAACGTCTTCCCCATTGCTGTTCCTTCACTTCGCGAACGCCCAGATGATATACCTCTGTTGGTTGAACACTTTATGACCAAGGCGGTTCACTCACATCACAGTCATGGCTACGCTATTGATTCTGAAGCAATGCGCGCATTAATTGACTATTCGTGGCCTGGAAATGTGCGCGAGCTTGCCAATACCATTGAACGGGCGACACTAGTGACTCCTTCCGGGAAAATCGGAATCGCTCACCTCCCTTTTCACATTCTTCCCACCATGTCTGAACATCCAAAACCTACATCTCTCGATGAAAAAGTTGCGGAGTTTGAAAAAAAACTCATCTTCGATGCTCTCAAAGAGTGTCGCGGGAACCAAGGAAAAACTGCGCTGTTTTTGGATACAACAAAGCGAATTTTGCTGTATAAAATCAATAAATACAATATCGACACGAGGTTATTTCGGCAGAAGATTTCCGATGGTCGCTAGTTGATCACGCGTTATCTGTTCCCACGGCCAAACGATTACTCCCGCCGATTTTCCACTTCCCGCCGTTTTTACCATATGAAAAAAATCTTCTTCTGATAGAGTTTCTGTACCATACATTGGGCAGATCTGAATTGCCGGAATCACCGGCAGTTCAGACTCCTTTTCAAGGGAATCGGTCAGTTCTGAGATCCACGGAATTGATCGTTTTAACATGGGTGAGTAGCACATCGGGGAAATTTGATCGACATACTCTGCCATATCTTTCAAATGTTGCCCCACTTTTACAATTCTCGCAGAGTTAAATTCTTCTTTGAACCATGGAACTGTGTGAATATTGATTTTACATGTTGATTCGATTGATCGAATCGTGTCACTCAATGATCGAACAATTGCTGTAATTGTTTGATGAGAAAATTGTTCCCACTCTATTGTATGATTCGTCAGGATCTCATCGATCGCGATATTCTGGTTTGCTGAAAGTGTGATTGAGAATTCAGCTGAAAAGGCTGACCGGCAAAGCGAACAGAAACAACTTCGTGGTATTGAACTACTCGCACTCGATTCTGAGATATCTTCCCAAAAGAGAAAATGGCGTATGAAATCTAAGCTGATACCAGCTGGTTTGTAACTATTTATGGCTTCGCGTATTTGATCTCGCCGAAATTCGAGGATAGAAATTCCCGATTCATCGACTCCGCGGGGACAGAGCATCTGCAACCACGACCCCTTTCCTGTGCCAATGGCTGAAACTCCTTTATCGGTAACTGCAAGTGGGAAACGACCGTTTTCTGTGTCGAGAAACATCTGTATCACAATCCAAAGATCTCCGGAAAATCTTTTCAACGCTTTTGTGATATGGGGGCGTTCTATTTGCTGTCGCAATAGATAGGCTGTTGTTACGGAACTGTCAATCCACTGATTGACAATTTCATCCATTTCCGATGAGTCGTTTGGGCAAAAGAGCATTTTCGCTTGAATATCCATTTTCTCTCCTCCTCTTTTGAAAATGTGTTTCGGGGAGTTTGATGTGGGCCTAAAACTGATATTTATCGATTTGGAATATGAGGGTTGTTTGATCTGCAGTATTTCTCTTTTCTACTTGATTAGGAGTCGCTGTTATTCTATGTAGTTATATCTGAAAAAAATCTCTTCGCTTGCCCATTTCTCAGAACCATCGTACACTTATGAAAAACAAAATAGGGAGGAAACCATGCCATTTAGATCGCGAATTACCACCAGTGCTTCCGAAGATCGTCTTGAATCACTGCTCTTAGAACGAATGAAACCGGGATGCGATAAAAAAGAGCTCGATCAGAGAATCTGGGATCTCTTTGGCGAAAAATGGGCGGTCATGTTCACTGATCTCGCAGGATTCTCCAAGGGTTCCGAAGAGTGGGGAATTGTACATTTCCTACAGACCATTCTCGAATCCCATCGTCTGTTGATTCCTCTGATCGATGAGCACGACGGGATTTTGATCAAAACAGAAGCGGATTCACTTCTGATTATATTTCGCAATCCCGAAAAGGCGATTCACTGTGCCATGGCCATGCAGGGTGCTTTAGTTACGTACAACGAACTGCTTCCCCTCGAAGAGCAAGTGCAGCTCTGTGTGGGAATTGGCTACGGCGAAATTCTACGCATCGGCGATTCTGACGTGTTTGGCGTCGAAGTAAATGCGGCGAGTAAACTTGGCGAAGACACGGCGGTGGCCAATGAGATTCTCGTGACACCTAATCTGAAACACTCGATCACCGATTCGTGGCATTGCGAATCGATCACCACTGATCACCCCGCTCTGCCCGAAGCATTTCGGGTTTTGTGGAAAAAATAAGATTCCTTTGTAACATTTCTCATGGCCACTGTTTCTAATGGTGCAGAAGGTTCAATAAACATGAGGAGGAACCGATGAAATTGATGAAACTGACAACTGTGATGGCACTGGCTTTGGCGGCAACACTTTCGGCTCAACCGGGACATCAGGGAAAAGGCGATGGAACTGGCCCGCGCCATCAGCAGATGGTTCAGGAGTTGGGACTCACGGCAGACCAACAGGCGAAACTGACCGCGCTGAGAAACGAACATCAGAGTTCTCAAAAGGTGATTCACGAACAGCTGAAAACCAAGCGCACCGAGTTAGATGGCTTGATCAAAAGCGGTGCGTCCACTGATGGCAAGGTGAAAGAGCTCAACGCTCTTCATGAAAAGTTACTCCTCAGCCGCGTGGATCACCTCGCGAAAGTAAAAGGGATCATGTCGGCTGATCAGTTTGAAAAGTTCATGGCTCGCAAGGAGAACCATCAGATGGGGAATGGTCAAGGCTATGGGCGTGGAAACGGCAATGGTCAGGGCAAAGGCAAAGGGAAAGGTTATGGAAACGGCAAAGGTCAGGGCTGTTGCAACTAAGCAGGAGTCACGGCGCTATCGAAATCTGAAACGGCAGTCTTCAAGGGCTGCCGTTTTTCGTTCACTCACAAAATTGATTCAATCACATACGATACGCCTCGAAACGAAACCGACTCGCCCGCACTCTTTCCTGCCATCGCGAGACCTATCGGACTTGCCAAAGAGATGGGGCAGAATTCTACCCTATCGAACTCGATCTCATCGGCAGAAATAGCGCAATAAAATCCCCCGCGATTGGTGAGCACCGCCGCGCCCGGAACCGCGCGATCGCAGATTTTGGTCGGATCAATCTGAACCAGCCGCGCTCGCAAATCTACTGTTTCAACAATCATGCGAGAAAACTTTTCCTGATCGAGATGAGCGCGTGCTCGCCCCGTTTCGTACTTGTCTCCGGCGGAACTTTTCGTGTCCTCGTTGGCTGCCTCTTGCGCTTCCCGCAGCCCGCGCTGTTCTCGGTCGAGTCGAGCCTCTACAAAGGCGAGACAGGCGGCGTGAACCTGTTGTTTTAGTTCAATTGTCAGTTCCATGAGATCTCACTGCGAAGGGACATTGTATTGTCAATGAAAACGGGCGATTCACAATAGAATCGCCCGTTGATAGTTCGGAGTAGCCACGATTAGTCTTCGATGTGAATAATCTGTGTTTTTCCGTGAGTAAAAGCTTTTGCTTCGATCGCCGCAACGGCATCGCGAAGGTCTTTTTCGATTGCCATGTCCGTGGTGATAATCACCGGAACGTGGTCGTTTCCATCGTGAGCTTCTTTGTGCATAACCGATGCAATAGAGATATTGCGATCGCCGAACTCTTCGGCGATATCCGCCAGAACGCCCGGTTTGTCATCCACGAGAAAGCGAAGGTAGAAACGGCTTTCAATCTCTTCGATACCTTTGATTTTCAACTCGTTTTCCAGTGAATAAAAATGCATCGGGATGCGATTTGTGTCACCGGATTTGATATTGCGCGCCACATCGATAATGTCAGACACCACCGCTGAAGCCGTTGGCATTTCGCCTGCACCCGCTCCGTAGAGAAGGATTGGTCCTACCGCGTCACCTTCGAGAAGAACTGCGTTGAACACGCCGTTTACCGAAGCGAGAATGTGATCGTTGTGAACCATTACCGGATTGACGCGCACGTCAACTGATTCTTCGCCCTCTTTGCGTTTGATCACGCCGAGTAGTTTGATTGTGTAGCCGAGATCTTTTGCAGAAATAATATCGTCCGCAGTAATTTCGGTGATTCCGCGAACAGGAACTTTGTCGTAGTCACAGTATCCGTCGTAAATCAACGAAGCGATAATGGCAGTTTTGTGGCCCGTATCCCCGCCTTCGATGTCGAGAGCCGGATTTGCTTCGGCAAAACCAAGGCGCTGAGCTTCCTTGAGTGTCGGGTCGAACGCAGCACCTTTTTCTGTCATCTCTGTCAGAATGTAGTTACAGGTTCCGTTGATGATCGTGTAAACCGAAAGTACGTCGTTGCCGATCATTGCTTCGCGAATGGTTTTGATCGAAGGCATACCGCCGCCAACCGCCGCTTCAAAATGGACGGTGATCACGTGTTTGCCTTTTTTCAACGCGTTGAGAACCACTTCTTTGGCAAATGTGTATCCGCCGATAAGTTCGATTACCACGTTGATTTCAGGGTCGTTGATTACGTCAGCTGCGTCGTTTGAAAGAATTGCATCGCCCACAGGAAGGGTTTTGAGTTTTTCCAAATCTTTGTCTGCCACGCGAGCAAGAGATACGGGAAGTCCCAACTGTTCGCGGAAAAAAGTAGTCTGTTTCGCCATGATTTTCACAACACCGCTTCCAACGGTACCTGCGCCAATCAGACCGATTTTAATATCAGCCATAGAGTCCTCACTCGTTCATTATTGTATTTACGCGCAAGGAAAATAGTATTTGGTTTTTGTATCGTGTTGTTCGGGCGGATTGGTTCCTCTTCAAATAACGCGAGAATTGGTGTAAACCATACTCTTCCGTTAGCAGTGTCTCATTGTATATTAAGATGTAAAACCGATAGAAATAGGGAGCACCGTATGTCGTTTACTCTTGGTAAAGATTTCCTGATGGATATTATTCAGAAGACCTTCCCGGTGGTTCCGGCGCGGACATCACTGCAAGTTCTGTATAACTTTAAGATCACTATTGAAGCTGGCGTTATCACAATCACTGCGTCAGATTTGGACAACTTTGTGCGTGCTTCAACAACGGTTGAAGGTTCTGGCGAAGCTGAAATCGCGGTAAATGCAAAAAAACTGTTTGAAATTATTCGCGAAGTCGAAAATGGCGGAATCACGCTCGAAATCGAGAACAATGCACTTCACATTTCAAGTGATAGTGGCTTTTCATGTCAGTTGGCAGGTGTAGATCTTCGCGAGTTTCCTTATTTCCCCGACAGCGGATATGCTGAAACATACACTATTTCAACGCCGGTATTTCGCGGTCTTGTTGAAAAAAGTTCCTTTGCCGTGTCGAAAGATGAATCGCGCGCCAGTCTCTGTGGAGTTCTTTGGGAGTGTTCGCTTGAACGAATCGGTATGGTCGCCACTGATGGCCATCGTCTTGGCGCTTCATTTGCCGGCGCAGAAAACGGAATTCCACAGGATATTTCGGTTATTGTGTCGCCTAAGAGTCTGCAACACATTCAGAAAACTGCCGAAATTTCTGGTGTCGATGCGATTAAATATGCATTTAATGATAAACACGTGGTATTCACCGTTGACACCTTTACGCTGAGTACAAAAATTATCGATGGCCCCTATCCCGATTACGACAAAGGGATTCCTAAAGAGTTCCTCAAGACAGCAATAATTGATCGCGATCTGCTGCACAGTGTGGTTCGCCGCGTATCGATTTTTGCCAACCGCAAAACGCAGTTGATCAAGTTGGCATTTTCTGGCAATTCGCTCGAAGTTTCTGCGGCAAACCGCGAAATTATTGCCGAAGGAAAGCAGACGATTCCTGCGTTGTACACCGGAGACGAAGTGCACACGGTAGGATTCAACAGCGCATATCTCCTCGAAATCCTGTCAATTATCAATACTCCTACCGTTGAGTTTCGCATGAACACTCAGGTGAGCGCAGTTCTGGTGTTACCGGTTATTGAAGAGCCGACGAGCGATGACGTGTTCCTCATTATGCCTCTGCGCATTTTTGAGTAACGGTGATTTTAGAATCCCTTTCTCTGCTTAATTTTCGTAATTACGAAAGTCTGAAACTAGAGCTTCCTCGCGAGGGAGCTCTTTTTCATGGTATCAATGGCGCGGGGAAAACGAATCTTCTCGAATCAATCTCTTTTGTACTTCTAGGCAAGTCGCCGCGAGGCGCTTCCCCGAAAGATCTGATCGCAGTGGGTGAACGAGAAGGATTCGTCAAGGCGGATTTGGTTTCGGCGAATGGCCTGGAACGGCGGACGCAGTCGATTGGATTTTCACGAGAAAAACAACTGTTGATCAAACGCGATGGTGAACACTCATCGTCGCTGAGATCATTGTATGGCGAAAATCGATTTGTCTGGTTTGGACCGGATGATATACAGTTGATCACCGGTGCCCCTGAAGATAAACGTCGCTTTATCGATATTACACTCAGTCAGATTTCTCCAGAGTATCTCGTAGAATTAATGCGGTTTAAAAAGCTCTTGCGCGAACGAAATGCCCTGCTGACGGGGCGCTTTGATCCGGTTCTATGCGATATTTACGATCATTCACTTTCGCTAAGTATGGCGGGGATTGTAGCTCAGAGGTCGCACTTTTTCGATGAAATATCACCCTTGGTTACAGATGTTTACACGAGAATCAGCAATGCCGAGTCTCTTGTTCAGGTGGAGTATGCGCCGTCACTTCAGTTTGGATATCCTGCGGAATACGAGATGGCATTGAAAGAACGGCGAAATCGTGACCGCGAACAGGGATTTACCACTGTCGGACCTCATCGAGATAGTTTTCGTACCAAAAAAGATGGGCGTCAGATCGTCGGGTATGGATCACAGGGACAGTGTCGATCAAGTGCGCTCGCGCTGAAAATTGCATCAACAGAGTACCTTTCAAGGGATACCGCCGCGCTCATTTTGGCTGTGGATGACGCCTTCTCAGATTTAGATCGCGGTCGTCGGGAAATGTTTTTTGAGGCAATTCGTAATAAGGGGCAGTTGTTTATCGCGGTTCATAGCAGCGAAGAGCTCGATTACTATGAACTTCCGGCATATTCAGTTTCAAAAGGTAAGGTGGAAATCGTATGAACTGGCAAGATGTTTCGGTAAGAAAACGTGCGCCATTTCCCAAAGTTGGTGATTATGTTGATTTTGTGATTCAAGATATCGCTGAAAATCAAAAGGGAAACGGATTGGCACTCATTCAAGCATTATGGACCGACATTGTGGGCGAACGAATCAGTTCTGTGTCGCGACCAGTCAGTTTTGAAAAAGGAGATTTGGCATTGAAAATCAGATCTTCAGTGTGGCGTCAGGAGCTTCATAGTCAGATGTCTCATATTATCAATGCAATTCATGATAAACTACCGGATATCGCTGTGGAAAATATTATTTTCCGCTAATTCTTTGTACTATTAGCAGAACGGATTCACCGTGGATTACACTTCGCTTAGCCTAACTTCGCTCTTATTTTTTGCTTTGTCTGCACTGTCAATATTTTTTGTTTTGCGCACACCTCTGGTTACATTTTTCCTCGATGCTCCTGATCGTCGTAAAATGCATCAGCTGCAAATACCTCGTATTGGAGGCTTTGCAATTCTTATTAGTTATGCTGTTTCATTGTTGATTCTGTACTTCTTCTCTCCTGATTTATTTCAGAAAGTCTTGCTAAATGACACGGGCTCGGCTATCGCTTATGCGGCACTTCTTGTATTTATAGTTGGCTTTTTTGATGATACCACCTTTGTAAATGTTACTGTTCCGGTAAAGTTTGCCATGCAGTTTGGTGTCGCAATTGGTGTCGTGTATATTTTTGATATCAGTTTTCAGGAAGTTTTCGTCTTTGATTACAGTATCAATCTCGGACAATTCGGTAAGGTTGCCACTGTTTTTTGGATTGTCGGAGTTACCAATGCTCTGAATATCGTTGATGGGATCGATGGCTTAGCCGGAAGTGTTACTATTACTTCGCTACTTATTGCTGCAGCGGTGGTCTTTATTTCGGGTAATACCGACATCCTTTTTGTTGTTTTGCCACTGATTGCTGTGATTCTTGGTTTTCTAGTCTTTAACTACCCTCCTGCGAAACTTTTTGCTGGCGACACTGGTTCACTCTTTTTTGGATCGTTGGTAGCCATATTGTCTGTTAAAGTAGCATCGTTAGGATCGCGTGGGGTCGATTCCCTTGCGGCTTTCTACATAGCAGCATTTCCAGTTATCGAGGTGTGGGTTTCTATGGTGCGGCGCTATTCTTATGCGCGCCGCGATAATCAGAGGTTCAAGGATGCGATTAGAAAGGTGGTGAGTCCTGATAATCTTCATATGCACCATCGCTTAATTTTTAAGGGTTACAGTCATGAACAAGCTCTTCATTTCTTGATTTTCTTTGCGGTTTCGATCTCATCGGTGGCAATAATTCTAGTGTTGACTGATAACCTTATTTTGAAAAGTGCATCAGTGCTCTACTCAATGTTGTTTCTTATTATGGTGCTCAAGCGTCTAGATTACGGGAAGCGCAACTACCACAATAATCAAAATGGCGAAGCTGTTCGGCGCGTTATCGCGATAACAGGGGACAGTGACTACTTTGAACATTCGTTACGTCATTTCACCCGCAATCGCTATTGGATCGCTCGGTTTGAGCGAGTAAGTGACATAATGGGTCGTCGTGTTGATGCCTTTGTCGTGTATAATGAAACCGTAGATCGGATACATGTTGATATACAACGAGCCATGGATATTCGTTCAATTAACGATCGGCCAATTTTCTTTATCACCGATGCCGACAAAAACTCAATTCCTGAATTAACTAACAAGCAGGTCTACTTTATCAAAAAACCAGTTGATATGCCCTATTTAGTTCATGATATTGAAAAGATTGTTTCCAATGGCGGCTCTAATCGTTTCTCGGAAATAAACGGAACGCTTACTGTGGAGGCCTCTCATGCCGAATAAAGTTAAAAACCGCCATCGTGTTCTGCTTGCTTCGCCAGATAAAAAGATTATTGATAATGTTCTGATGTTGCTTTCTTCTCACGGATATTACGTAGAGACAGCGGTGAATTATGAAGATCTTTCTGATAAGATGGTGAACTATAAGCCGTCGATTCTAATTGCTGACGTTGAATTGTTGCCTTCTAATCCTATGGTTATGAGCGCTCTTTTTAATCAAGCAAAGAAGCGGCCTGTTCAGTTGTTGATTGATCGCGATGAAAATGCTCCGATTGTCCGTGAGTATCTTTTTAGTGGAATTGACGACCTTCTCACCATTCCGTTTGACGCCGCCAAACTGTATCGTAAAGTGAAAAGGGCTGCAGAGTATAATCGTATGCAGCACGAAATTGAATACCATTCGGGCATGCTTTTCATACTTAAAATGATGATTCCAATTATTATTACAATTGTATTTATTCTTACTAGTCGAGGTTCCCTGTGACACTAATGCGAATCGCTCTTTATCTTTTAGTTGCTGTTTCGTCGATTTTGGGGCAGTCTTCTTATAGTAAGCTTTCTGCCGCAGATAGTGCACGTATTCGAGATGCTATGAAAGATGTGTCTACAAAGAGTTCGGACAGTTTAAAAGCAAAGAGTGCCTCAAAGGATGAATTTGTGCAAGGTTCAGAAAAACAGGCAGATAGTACTGTTGTGTATAATAAAGGAGAAGCAGTAGATACAATTTATGTAGATAAAAAGGAATCGGTCAAAAGTATAGTTGACGATGGTGTAATGTTCAATAAGTATGTTGAAATTGGAGAAAGAGATAAGTTTGTCACTCGCACTAGCACTTCTGCTCAACCTCTGAAGCGTTTTGGCGAAGATTTTTTAAAAAGTCTGCAAAATAATATTCCAAAACAGGGACCGGTGAATCCTTCGTACAGAATTGGATTTGGCGATGAAGTCTCAGTTTCAGTTTGGGGTGAAGTCCAGAGCAATGAGCAGGTTAAGGTTGACCGTTCTGGTAAGATTTCATTGCGGGGAATCGGTGTGATTTCGGTGGCAGGGCGTACTGTAGATGAGTTAAAGGCAGCCCTTGTTCAGCGGTATTCGCAGATCTATTCAGGTGTTCAAAATGGAAAAAGCACAGCTACAACTTTTGTAGATGTGTCCATGGGGGAGTTGCGAACAAAACAGATTTATGTTGTTGGAAACGTGGTAAATCCAGGAACGTACAACGTTCCCACTACGGCTGGAGTTTTAGGGGCGCTTGCTTTTGCGGGAGGACCACAAGCTAATGGGTCCATGCGTGAAATTATCATTAAGCGCGGTGGAAAAGCTATTGATACGATTGACTGTTACGATTATCTGCTTTCTGGTAAGATTAATGAACCTGTCGCGTTGGCAGATATGGATGTCATATTGGTTCCGACCATAAAAAAACGGGCAGCAATAAATGGAGCGGTCTATGCTCCAGGAATTTTTGAACTTACTGCAAAAGAGAGTTTTAAGGATCTTATTCGCTACGCTGGAGGGTATCTGCCGGAAGCGTTTACCCAAAACTTCAATGTGACACGTACACTGAAACACAACACTCGGCAGACGGTATCCATTTTTGGAAATGAAATCGATGCAGTGCAGCCCAATGACTCGATCGTTGTTCCTTTTGTTGATGAAGTTGTAACTACCGTTACCATTGAAGGTGCAGTGAAGCGCCCTGGTAGTTATGGGCTCTATGATGGGATGACATTGCGAGACCTTATCAAAATGGGTGGTGGTGTATCCGAAGATTATTTCGAAGATCGTGCAGAAGTGATTCGCACTGATGCGAATTTTAATAAACATGTCATTGCGGTCAAGATTGGTGAACTCGTAAAGGGAAATAGTAGTGAGAATGTTACACTTCAGAAGTGGGACATCGTTAAAATTGTTTCGAAATGGGATATACAATACCGCAACTATGTATCAATTTATGGTGAAGTGAAAAAGCCGGGTAAATATTTCTTGCGCGAAGGAATGACGATTCAGGATCTTATTCTTTTGGCGGGAGGGCTCACAGACAAGGCTTATAAGGATACTGTTGAGTTGTCGCGTATTGTTGATTCTGAGAGATCTGCTGGTACGGTTACGAAAAGCATCCCAGTAACTGCAGGGGATGAATTTTATCA
>JFJP01027071.1_pt1 | contig 28512 bp, 26 predicted proteins | sample 431651 | NCBI WGS metagenome assembly JFJP01 (sample SAMN02602958, study PRJNA72255) | Microbial mat metagenome, whole genome shotgun sequencing project. | biome: fresh water; feature: sink hole; material: water; isolation source: purple microbial (photo- and chemosynthetic) mats found in... | reverse complement strand
TAACCTTTGGCGTATCATTTGGAAATTCTCTTTGGACTTCTTCGATTTAGATAATATTTTCGGGAATGATACGCCAAAGGTTATTATTAGGAAATCGAAGAAGTCCAAAGAGAATTTCCAAATGATTTGTCCAGGAATTAATGAGAATGTTCTGAATCAAATGAAGAAGGTCATGGCTTATGTGAAGAATAAATCAAGCAGAAAATTCAATGAAAAAAATGAAGAGTCGAAAAATAGTGGAATTCAAAAAAATGCAGCAAATCCAATAAAAAACAATGCAAATTTATTATCAATCGCTGATGAAATAAATGATGATGATGAGTTTATTTTTTTATTAAAACATATATTTTATGCATTTAATTTGAAACATAGCATATTTCTTGATATAAAGAAAGAGAAAATTAAAGCAGATGAGACAAAACAACCTGAAACCTTCAAGAAAATTTTTGATGATTTAAAAAAAACCTTTCAAGATAAAAATCTCAAAGAAAATGAATTGGAAAAGCTAAAACGTCTAGAAAAATCTTCAATGCTAGCTGATGTTGATTTTTCAATTCCTGAACCAATTTTGGGTAATAAACCTTTAAATAAAAGGCCAAGAGATGATGAAGATTCAGGGTATGGAGAGTGTTTCCCTGAAGTTGAATTGCCCAGTTTAGAAGAGCTGAAAATTTATAGGGAAAAACATGGGATTAGTATTAAAGAGGCTGCCTTAAAAAGCTTTGCTGATAAAAAACAATATGAACTAAAGAAAGGCAAGAATAAGAAAAAACAATTGGAGAAAGATGCTGTTAAAATTCAAGAAGTAAAAATTCTAACTAATCTTAAAATATTAATAATTGTTTTTTAGATGTTGCAGGACAATTCAAATTCTTAAAAAAAAAAAATATTTAATGCAAAAAGTCATTTTCTTAATTTAATAATCACATAATAAATAAATATAAAACATAAATATTTATGATATCCAGCACAGAAAACCTCAAAAAAACCTATTCCGAATTCGTCACTCTTCTCCAAAATAATAAAAAAACTATTGTTTTAGACATTAAAGATGACATCAGCAAAGGAATCGTAAAGAATTCAATCTATATTGCTTTTAATGATAAATTCAACGTTCTTTTACCCGGAGTTGTGAATCTTGAAAGTCCTTTATTAATCGTCGCAGACTTAACCAAATTGAGTGAAATTCTTCAAGCAATTCAAACCTGCGGTTTTTTGAATATTGTGGGTTATTTAGAAGGTGGGTTTCAAGATTGGCTCAAAAATAAAGGCGAAACATCTCATTTTTCATCCATTGAAACTGAAAAATTTAAAGATCTCTATGAATTAAAAACAGAAGAATTGCATATTTTGGATGTTAGAAACAAACCAGAATTAGAAACTGGTGTTCTTCCTAACGCTATTTTAGTCAACTTGAAGGAATTGGAGCAACAAATAATTAATGGCAAATTAGAGGCATTGAAAAATAAAAATGTTTATGTTTATTGTGGTTTGGGACCAAGATCAATGATAGGAAGCTCTATTCTTAAGAAATATGGGTTTAATAAGGTTACTTATATTGTAGGAGGATCGAAAAAAATGGTGGAAACTGGATTAGAGATGAAAAAGGCTAAAATTTAAATTAAAAATTAAAGTTTAGATTTGAGAAATTAGCACCCTTTTGAACGTAAAATATGTGTGAGCTCGTAGCTCGTGAAAAAAAATAAACAATTTTTTTTAAATCATATCCATGCTTCTCATATAAAGCAATCACCTTCTGATTTAGAGCTCTGTTTAAAGCCTCTAAGCGAATTGCGTTATAATTCTGAGCGAGACAATATTCATCTGCAAATTTTAGCAATCTTTGTGTTGATAGGTTGAATCGACAACCAATCGGCACAAATTCAAGTATTTATCTTTTCTTTCTTCCCGTACTTCAGAATGCTCAGGGATAATTGGAGTTGTCAATGTATTACAATAGTTCCGAGGATTTTGCCATCAATTTTAAGTACGCTTCACATCTTCTTCAAAGTATTGTCGAGTGGGATAATTGTATTTTGAGATAGATTCGCTTGATAATTTCCATGATTTCATCCTTTCCAAGAACGATTCCTAAGTTTCGATTAAAATCCATAAAAAAATTTTAATAAATTAAATTTTTTAATTTTCAGAAAAAAATAAAAGTTTTTTGGAGAAAAAAAACAATCGTTTTAGGAGAGAAAAAATTTTTTTGGTAATTTAATTAGAGAAAAAAAATATTTTTTTTTAAATTAAATCTTTGTTTAATTATTTAATGCAGAAATGATAATTTACAAAAGAAGTTAAACATTTTTCTCGTACCAAATTTTTTTTAAATTAGTAGTTGTTTAAGAGTTTAGCAATAAAAATAAGAGGTAAAACGGTGTATAAAAAAACTTTTTTACAAAAAATCGAAATATTTTTTTTTAAACGAAATAAAATTAAAAAAAGTTAAGTTTTGGAAAAATAAAAATGAAAAAGCAAAAACTTATAAAGAAAATAAATTTTATTAATATTTTTTTTAGATGAGTGCGTTTGTCAAAACCATCCTTTTTTTTGTTCTAGTGAGTATTTTCTGTGCTAATTTTCGATCACAATACGGCATGGTGCTCGGAATTTCGAAAAAATTGCTAAAGTCCTCATTTTTTGTCAAAAATTGGAATTTAAGAAAGCCAATATTAGCCCTAATAGTGAAATTTATGGGTATTTGAATCTTTATAGGGAAGCCATTGCTGCTCACAACTTCCTGAATTTTCTAAAGATAAAGAAAAGCGCTTTTTAAGACTTAAAGCATAATTTGTAATAGTGATTTTACCTGGTTCTGGAGCACAATATTCAGTTTATTCATCATAGAATTGCCAGTGGAAAGAAAATTAAATAAAGGAAGAAGTTCCTGTTAAAAAAAAAAAAAAAATTTATTTGTGTTTTTAATGAGGTGAACCTTGAATTTTAAAGGAAAATCTTCTGTTATCCAAATACTAGCAGCATTTCTTTTGATTTTTTTCTCTTTTTTGTTAGGAAGTGAATAACTCATATTATCTATTTTCTTAAGAAAGTTTAATTCGTTTGACTTTTCCTCCCTCGAAGTTTTCCTCGATGATGATGATATTTTACTATTATCCACAGGAATTTTCTCCTTTTTGTTGAAAGTATATTCATAAGTCAGTAAAAAATCGAACCTAAAATAGAGTGTTTTTATAAGAAAAAAGAAAAAAATGGGGATTGATGGTGAACTTACTTTCGAGTTTGCCAAGAACCAATTTTCTGTGTGATTTTTTTTCCAATCCAATTATAACTCTCATTAAAATCACATTTAATAATATTCATATTGCCTTCAAAAGCTTGACTTGTCATCAAATCGTATAAGATGGTTTTTTTCTCATAGAAATCGATCTCTTGCTTAAATTTATTTCTATTGTTATTTTTAAAAAATTCAAGAAAAGTCACCAAAGGATTCGTGAAATTGTTTTTGCTGCGATTTAAAAGCCAAAAAAGCTCAATTCCTTTCCCTGTATCAAATTCTTTCACATCCTTTCGCTGGGAAACATCATTGATTGGATTAAAGAGAAGAGACATTTCTCGCTTTTTAGCTTTGAGATTCTTAATACCGACTAAAGAGTAGTCCATTCGCAATGAGCTCTTGTATTTCCGAATTCTGAACGTATCTTTGAGAATTTTAGAGTCAAATTATTAGAGAAAAAATATTTGCAAAGGAAAGGGAAAAAAATTCAAAGAATGAATGCATAAAAAGCAAACAAAAAAAATAGACAAATTTAGTTAAAATCACATGAAAAAAAATGAGATAATTATCTATTAAAAAAATTTACCTGAAGGTGCTAATTTTCCCAAGAGAGGAATCACACTGCTTTCAAAATCCCACTTCATTTCCAAATCGAAATCTGGCAATTTCCCAAGCATATCAATAATTCTCATCTTTTCTTCTCGAAAAAACTCCTTCTTCAACATGCTCAAATAATCGAAAAGATAAAGTGTAACTTTCACATTTGACTATCAAAAACTCCCTTTATTTAAAAAATTCAACAAAGAAAATTACTTGAGTTATAGCTTCATCTAAAGGTCCCCAACTGTTTTTATCTTTGATTTTCGGGTTAGCTCCAGACATAAGCAACAGTTTTATGATTTCAGCATAATTTGGATTGGTTCTCGCTAGTTTCATGTAGAGTAACAATGGAGTTTGTCCTTCTGAATTGCATTTATTCAACTCAATTTGATTAACATCTAATGAAAATAAGTATATAATCTCAGAAGAAAACTTCACTTTTTATTGCTAATTTAATATTTTGTATATTTCCATTATAAATACTATCAAGCAATTTTTGATAATTATCAATTTTTTCTGTCTGAATTTTCAATTCCTTTGTAAAATTAAAAGCAACTCTATTTTCTATAAAACTTCTGATAAAAAAATAAATCCCCTTAAATAAAAACCAGTATTTGAAGAATTAGCCTTTTTCATATTCACACTTAATTTATTGAGGCAATTTTTCTGAGAAAGTGTTTCTTCTCTTACAATCTCATCCAGAAAAATCATATAATCTTCATTTTTTTCGAATTCCTGCCTTTCATCAGTCAGAAATTCATCTTCTAACATATCATAAGCTTGCATTTTCTTCAGAAAGTCAAAAGTATCATTAATTAATTGATTTTTCTGGGTCAGAAATCCAGATTCTTGTGTTTCTTCAGATAAAGCATAGTTTTTTTTCTGATATTTTTCTCGGCTTTTCACTGACAGAAGACTTTCATTAGAAATTTGGCTTTTAGCTGATACTTGAGAATAAGATCGATTATTGCTGCGAAATTCCTCTGATAAAAATCCATTATTTTTTTTATTATCATTGAAATCGTAGATTTTCTTATTGAAATAATCTTGTTTTTTTTGTTGCATAATTGTGGAATTTAATCTCATAGCCAAAAGCTCGAAGTTTTCTTCCTCCACATTTTCTGAGGTGTTTTCGCAGATGTTTTCAAGAGAAAATGGGTTATGTGGAGAGAAAATGATGCTAGGAGGAACTTCTGGGAGTGACAATTCAGAAGAAAATGAGGTTTTATATTTATTCATATAAAAAACGTGAAAAATTCTTTCTTTTTTTTTGGAAGAAATTCAATTAATAAAAAAAAAAAATGAATAAAATTTCATAATTAATTTTTTTATATTAAGGTAATCTTTTTAAACGAAATGCTTCCAATTTTTTCGCTTCTTCGAAGTTCTCAAAAGAAAGACCAAGAGAATTCTGTGAAGCTGCAAGGATTTTTCCAAGGACTATCCATCTTTGTAAACAATCGATATCGATATGTGGAGAAGATTTTCGCGATTAAACCGCAAAGAATCAACTAAAACCTCGATTTCTTTTGAAGGAGCTTCTTCTTCAGAAATTATATGATAAATTAAAGGATCTATTTGAACTATTGGATTTTGATTTGTAATATCTAATGGGATCTTTTAATAAAAAAGATTAAATTTATTAAAGTTTTTATTAGAAATTTTTTACGTTTATATTAGTTTTTAAGAAACTTTTTCCTTCAGAACAGACAATTGCATTGCATTCGCAGGGCACTTTCAAGTCATGATAAGAGAAATCAAAAGATAAAGTTTGGTTTTCAAGTAGATCATTCAAAGCCTGAATGTTTTTTATCCCACGTTCTGTTAATTTACCAGCTGACATTGTAGTTTCATCCACACAAATCACTGTAGAAGCAGTTATTTGTAATTTACCAATTTCTAAGTTATTATTCTCATAGTTCTTTGATGAAGTATAGTGGTTTTTTTCAAGGTCCTTTATTTCTAAAGGAACATAAATACTTTTAAAAGTGATTTTTGAGCAAAGTTTAGCTAGAAGCTCAGGAAATGTAAGAGAAAAAGTTTCAGTAATTTGGAAACGTAATTTCGAACATTTATAGATGTTTAAAACGATTTTTCTTAGATTCTCAATAAATTCTGGCTTTTGATTGGAAATATTGTTCAATATTCCAAAAAAGAGATATTGAGCAGATAATTCGTCATTTAATGTTATTTTTTTAAGGATTTCGAGAAATCTATGGCGGGTTTCAATAAAATTGAAGGAATTGAGAGAAAGCTGTGAAAGAAGCTGTTGCTCAAGCTCAAAATCAGAGAGTTTTCTTAGGGAAAGACAATGGATTCTTGGAACGAGATTTGTTGGAAATTGCATGGATAAATCTGCGAAATGATCTGTCATTTCTGTTTCTTCTTGATTGATTGGAATATATGATAAAACTCCAATAATTTCATAGATTTGATTCAATTTTATAAGGCTCATATTCGAGTCATAGACCTATTGAATATAATGAATAAGATAAAAAACTTCTTTTAAAAAAAGACCTTAATTATTGCCGGAAATCCTTTATCGCTATTTGAGTTAAAAATACCTTTTTCTTTCAATTTAGTGAAGAAATCACTCACTTTTTCTTGAAATTTGATGTGTATGTCTTGATATTTTAGAGTTTCATTGGAAATTTCTTCAATTTCCATACCTTTTGATTTGACAAAAACATGGTTTAGTCCTGTTATTGGAATACAATAAAGGGGCAATCGCTCAGATAAGACATTATCATTTTCAAGATCATATGAAGAGATGTCTTTTGGGAAGTTTTCTCTGTATTTTAAACTGATAAAATGCTCAGGGGTTTCTTTTTTCACAAGAAAACTGGCATATATTTCAGGATCTTCTATATTCTGAACCATATAAGTCACTTTCACAAGCTTTCCATTGTTTTTTAAAAGGTCTGAATAAGAATGCAAATGAGAAAAATCTTCAATCTTTTTTTAAGAAATTCAAAAGGATTAGTTTTTTTCAAGTAAAAAAATTAAAAACTTGAGAATAAATTTCATTCGAAAGCAAAACCGATTGAAATTGTTGGGTTAAATCAATGCTATAATCAGAAGATTGATATTGATGGCTGGCAAGAAGATGAGAATAGAAGCAATCGATTTCTTCTAAAGGATTCAACAATAAAGCTTGAGGGTTTATGGATGAAGACATTTTTTTTCTTGAAAAATCCAAATTTTATGCGGGAAAACAAAAATTATAATAAAAACAATAAAATAATTTATTTAAAAAATCCTGAAATATTAATTCTTGTTGCTTAATCTTAACCAATTCTTAATAATTCATAAAACTCAATTATTTTACAATAAAAAAAGACCCTTTAAAAAAAAAGATGTCATACGACGCCAATAAAAAACCAAGAGGACCTGGCCAAATCCCCGGCTATGACATGGTTGAAACTCATTACCCAGTCATAAATGTCAACCAAGCCTTATGGAATCCCCTAATTACCAAATTCAGACGAGCAATTGCTCCTTATAACCCTTTTGCCACACAGCAGGTCCCTTCACAGGATAGAATCGCCATGGGTCCTCGTTGGGGTAATCAATTTTATACTCCAGACCCTTATCCGAATGGAATCACTTTCTTCAGGTTGATAATCTCTAAAAACTAATCATTTTCTCATTTGATTTAATTTCTTTATTTTTTTTTGTTGTTGCTTTTTTGCTTATTGGGGTAAATCAACAGAATGGCACCAAGTCATTATGATCCTTTGGAAGGCATGAACAGAAAATCGTTCCCTATGCATCATAGAACTCATGGACCTGGATCAGGATTGATTCCTGTGATCACAGCTGATAAATTCCCGAAAGGTTGTGTTCGAGCGATTCAATTTTTCGAGAGATGTAGTATGGTGAATGGTGATGTGAAATGCCAAAATGAAAAGGAAGATATTTTAAATGTTTGTCCACGTTGGTCGATTGAGGAGATGGCTAGAAAGAAGAAATTCATTTTAAAGGTCACTGGGTTGAAGAATAGACATTATAGAAAAGCTTTGGAGGTAAGTCCTTACAATAAAGGAAGAGATGTTTCTGAATTAGAGGATAAAACTTGGTTACATGGAACTCGAGAATTCTTGAGACCTGATACTATGTGGGCTGATGATAGATATGCTAGCATCACACAAAAGGAAATTAATGAAGCTAAGGAAAGAAATGCAGCCAGAAAGGCAGGCCAAAAAGAACATCATGAGCATAAAGAACACAAACATTATGACTGGATTGAAGCCAAAAGAAGAGAAGAAGCACCGTTATACCCATAAAATACTCAAAATTTAATTCAAAAAAGTCAAAAAAAATGAAAATGAAAATTGAACAAAAAAATAAAAAATTAAGGTTTTCTAGAAAGCTTATTTTTTTTAAAATCAAAATAAGTTATTAATAAATTTGTCCAGAAATATCAAGAATTTCGAAGTTTTTCATCAAACACTATTAAAAAGTTCTCTTAAAAAAAAATGGTTTTTTTAAACAATACCTCTAATTCAATGAGGATTTTCCCACTAGACTGAGTGTGTAAGAACTCTCTATTTTGTAGATCTTTGGATAAAACATCCATTGATTGCAATCTCGGCTTATTTCCCATATAGAAAGAAAGGGCGTCATAATTGACTTTCCCATAATTCACTCCAGTTGGAGTCCAAGTTTCGCATATCAATTTTGAATAGCCTGATTTTTTAGGCAAATTGCACACACCATAGGAATCTAAACAAAAATTCATTACAAAATAAAATAAAAGACTAATTTTACATATATCGATTTTATTTGAGGGATCCAATCTCCAGACTTTGAAATTAGCTTTCGGCCTTTATAAAATATGTATTTTTCTCTAAAAAAAGTAAGTTTTGCTCACCATCCGTTTAAATCATTTGCAGCCAAATGCAAATCAATAGGGTGGTTCCATACATGCATAAAACCTGTCTAAAATATTCAAAACATTTAAAAATTTTCTTATTTTATTAAATAGAAAAATAATAATTAAAAAAACATTTTATTTTCGAACACTTGCGTAACTGGTCTGCGATTGATAAAGACGGGGAGGAGATATTAGATCCCAATTGCTACCAATATCTAAAATCATCTCACAAAATAATCCATCACACGTTCCGAAATCCAAACCTCCTGTGATTTGTCCAATAAAATGAACTTCTGGTTTCACATCACCTTTCGACATTCGACCTGCGTTTTGGGGATCGTGAGAGATGAATTCCTGTCTACTAAAAGTATTTTCATTCATTTTTTATTTAAAAATTTTTTAAAATTTTTTAAGTTTTTTTTTGTTTTTTTTGAGTTTGAAATTTTCATTTGATTTTTTTTTTGGAACTATAAATTCTTATTATTTCTTTGTTTTCCAAATAGAAATTTTTTTTGCATTGATTGGTAAAGTTTTTAATGAGAAAGAAAAAAAATATTATTTTTATCTGAAATTAAATTGAAATTTTCAAAACTTTTTTTATTTTTAATAATTTCTAATAATTCAGGAAAAAATCCCACAATTAACTCCCCTCTCTCAGATAAACAAAAATGGACTCTCCCGTTTTTCTTTTAAGGATTTCTGTAAAATAAAAAAAATAAAAATTCTTTCAATTTTTTTCTTTCTAGACGAATGAATCTGATGCCGAAATCCGTCGAAAAAAGGTTATTAGAGCCTGTAAACTCCTTGCTGACACTTTTCCTTTTGAAGAAAAAAGAGATTTTTTAGCTGAAGAACCTGAACTCATGAAATTTTTGATCCTGAATTCTTTTTTTGTGAAGGCTCCTGTTTAATAAAACTTGTTTTTTTATAAAAGAAGCTATTTTTCCTAATAGATAGAAATAATTATAGAGACTCTTTTGGAAAAATTCAATAAGAAAAAGAACTTTCTTGTAAATATATGGGTTAATTTCATTGAAATAGCTAGTATTTCAGAAGAAACCAAGCCGATATACTTTAATGAAGAGGATGAGAGCACTGAAATGAAGAATAAATGGCTGAAATTCCTTGAAATAGACTATAAAATACAATCAAAAATGGAATTCTGTGATGAAATTCAAAGGAATTTGATAGATATCAAGCTGAAAACCTTAAAATATGCTATAAAAATCTTCGGAGATATCTGCAGTTCTCCTTATTTTCCTAAGAAAATACTGAGCCAAAATATGGATCTTTTTAAATTATTCTTGCTAAACAGCATTGATGATAGAGTCTTATTGAAAACCTGTGAATGTGTAGACCTGGCAAAATCGAGATTTATCTTTGCTTTTAACAATATTTGTGTGTTTAATTCACAAATAGAAGAAATTCTTTTAAGTAAAAGTAGCCAATTGTTTAAAAATGTGGCTAAATCTACAAGATTTTCATTTAAGCTTTTACAAGAATCACCAGCAGTATCTCCTTTTCTTCCAATGGATTTTTCATTGGGAATTGACAAATCTTTTCAAGAAGGAGAATTGAAAAATAAAACACTTTTACAGTTAACGTCTGTGCTAAATGAGGAGGATACAGGAAAGAAAGAGGATGAGATCGAGGAAGATAATTTTGAGAAAGAGAAAAGAGTAAAGAAACATTTTTGTGAAGAATTGGACAGATGGCTTTGTTATGATGGTATTTCATTCTAAAAAAGTTTTTTCTTTATTTTTTGAAAAAAAATTTGAAGGATTTTTGACTTTTTTCTTGTTTTTTTGATGTTTTCATTTATAATTTTCCTATTATTTAGAGACAAATTTGATCTCTGTGAATGAAAATATCGCATTAGCGATGAAAGTCACCGAAAACTTAGAGATCTTCCTGAATTTTATCACTAATCCTTTCAAAGTCTTGATTGAACCCTATGTAAATTCCCCCCCCCCACCCTTTACTTTTAAAAAGTTAATAAAACAAGTTGTTTAGTGGGCTGAACGTTACGAGTCTTTATCAAAACGATCCATCTCTTTTGATTATAAAAGCTTCAAGTTAATGAACCCAATTGAAGAAAATGAATGGAATTCTCATACTTTAAGCCAAAAAACATTTTATTACCTGCGATCTTACAAAGCTTCAACGATCCTTTGTTCAAGGAAAAACCTAAAATATCTCATAACAGTCAATGAAAAAGCCTTTATAACAATATGTAAAGATAAAAATTTCCATAAAGCCAATTTTTAATATTTTTAGTTCATTTATTGCAAGTTTCTTTGAAAAAACATGAAATTAATAAGCTGAACCTATATCATATCGCCAAATTATTGAATTCTTTATTGATTATAGAGCTAAAATTTTCAATAAATATACTATTAGAATTAAATCTTATCACCACATTATCTTCATTTATATATAATCCTTTGATGTTTGACATTTTGATTAATCTAATATCACCAAATAGCTCAAAATTTCTTATAGATGAAAATATGCAAGTCGAAATCTGGAAAAATTGTCTTTCTGAGAATATTTTTGTGGAACTTTCAAAGGTGATGATTCGCGGTGTTGAATTTATGAAGAAAAAAACAAGTGTGCTGAGTTTTTCATTTGAGAAATTCGTTTTGAAATATGAGAAAAATAAAAAGAATTTGTTAAGTGTTGAAGAATCTGAAAAACTCAGCTTAGATAAGATTTTTGGAAAAAACAAATTTCTTGGGAATTCTGCTGTAATTTTTGTTTTTAATTATTCTTTTTTTTTTAATTGATAGGGATTGAGGGGGATTGAGGAAAGTTGAAGGGGATTTGAGGGGATTGATGAATTCTTAAATTTCTTCATTTTCCATTTTTTTTTATATTGAAAATTCATTTTTTTTTTAAAAAAAAGCAACCAGAATATCTTTTTAAAGAGGAACTTACAGGTGAAAAGAACGATGTCGATAATTTAAAGACTTTTCTCAAGCACAAAAAAACATTGAGCTCAAATCCTCTCCTTTCCTCAAAAACAAAATCTTTTGTTTTTGACTCCAATCCACTTAAAAATTCCAAATCTTTTGAGAGAGCTATGTCAATTGATTTGAAAACCTCCAGAAAAGACTATCCTGATTTCGATGAATTTGAAGAATTCGAGCTAAAACGGGAAAACCCTGGTTTGTCTCAAAATAAAAACCTCACAAGAGGACAAAAGCTCTTTCAAAAGCTTCGGTTTGTCTTGAAAATGAAGCAAAAAGGCGAGTTTTTTAAGAGAATTCTCTATACAGAAAAGAAAGAGGAAAATGTTGGAGAACAAACAGGTTATTCAACAGGCTCTTTGATTAGAATTTATCCAGAAATAAAAGAGATAATGTCTTTTGGAGAGATTGAAAAGTTATCGAAAATGAGAGCTTTTTCTTCTGAAAGTGTTGTGAATGCTGAACGTTTGGCTTGTCCAATAAGCGAGTTTTTCTTTATTATTCTGAGAAACAGTCTAGATTTCGAGGAAAATAAGAAAGTGATGGAGTTGGTGGATATTGACCGAAAAGATCAAACATTTTTGATGGAACTCCTTTGTGATAATGATTGTGCAATTATCCAAAGACTTCTTATGGTAATTTTCTTTTAATTTTTGTATAATCGAGACATTTTTCAATTTTGATAATAAAAAGAATTATCTGCTGAAAATAAAGACTTTAGCCAAATTGATAGAAGGAGGAAATAGCGCTTTTGAAGCCGGGAAGTTCATTAATTTGATGCTTTCTCGAATGTCTTTTTTTTTCTTTCTTATTTAATTATTAGTAAATATTTTAGGAGATCATGTAGTGTTTTTATACGAAATTTCGAGCAAATACATAAAATTTGTCTTGAGAATTTCAATTATTTGTCAAGATTGATCATTGATATGGAGTCTATCAGAAGAAAACCAATAGTCTCGCAGAATTTTGTGCGGAAAAACCCTTTAGGCTGCACAAAATTGCTTCTTATAGAGAGTTTTTCTCTCATAATTGAAAATGATGAGTTTTATCAATACTCAATACTTGAAAAAATCAATGAAACAGTTTGGCATATACTCTTTATTTGGTTTTTTGCCAATATGTAAAAGAAAAATTTTTAATTTTTTTAGTAAAAATTGTAATTTATTTTAATTTTATAAAGAACTAATGATGTTTTTCATCATTGTTTCTATAAAATAGTTAAAATTGCATTGCTTTTCGGGTCAGAAACGTTGATTGTTAAGATCTTGTTTAAAGTGAATCTTCTGGCCAGTCTTTATAACTCATATGAGAGTATTCTGAAGAATGGGGTCCCGATAAAAAGCATGAATATTGAATCTTACTTTTTCTACTTGAAGAAAATTGTCATTGATATCAGCACTTTGCTAAAGGTTTAAAAAAATAATTTTAGTTTCATTATTTTTTTTAATTACAAAAAAAAAATATACTGTATGAAAATCAAATGAATTTCCATGTTTTTAGAATTCATTTTTAAATTTTAATTCATTTTTTTAAAAAAAGGATAAAAAACACTTCCTAATCGTGAAAAGACAGATTGAACTTTCTCAGAGTTGGAAAATGCTTCACTTGTTACTCATGTTACAAATTTTTCGAAGATTCTTTTTCTGATTAAAATTTTTTTCTTCAAAAAAGAGAGAATTTCCATTTAGGAGTTTTAGAAAGAACCTCTCAAAAGCATAAAAAAGAAGAAAGCTTTGTTCTTGCTGCTTCAAAAAACCTTTCTCAAGAGCCAAATAAAGCGAGATCTTCATCTTTGGATATAAAACAACAAATAAAAAACCCACAAAAACTCATGATAAGCAAGCGTTTGATTGTAAAAGCTGTTTCTCAAGCCACAACTTTCATAGACAGCAAGCTGAAATCATCAAGTATTTCAAAAGAAATCTCATTGCTGGAAGTAAAGAAGCTTAAATCCATGAGGAACTCAAATGAAATCTCTTTTTCAGATGCGAAAAAGCCTAGGTTTCTGCCAAATCTATCAGAATTAAAGAATGATAGGGCTAAAAAGTTTCATTCCCTCCACCAAAAACCACAAAAGCTGATAAAAATTTAAAAAATTCTCTGTTATATGTTAAATCACTAGATTGATTTTTATTTTTTTAAAAACTGCTAAATATTCAAATAAATTCTTTTTTAAAAATAGTTGTTTATGATTACAGTGATTTTTTTAAATTTTTTTTTTAAAAAAATTTAAAAAAAATAAAAAAAGAATTTGAATTCAATATTTCTAGTATAATGAAAAAAAAAATTTCTAAATAAAAAAAATAAAATTTTTTTTGAAAACAAATTAATTTATAATTTTAAGGATTTGAAATAAATAAATTAATTAATTTTTTATTTTAAAGGCTTGATTAAAAATATATTAATTTTTTCATCCTTATGGTGATGGGGTAATTAATTTTGCCCAGGGTTTATGATACGTATTTGACAAATTAATTTTTTTCCTTTAGGTAAATTGTAATTTTTTTATTATTATATTTTTCCTTTAATCCTCAACTTTTAACCCTCTAAACAAATCGTGTCTTCAAAGTTTTTCCTTCGAGAAATCAAGAAACACTTTCCAAATAATCTATCCCTGACCTTAACTTTAGAAAGAATAATTGCTCTTAATAAAAACTTACAGATTCCGTTTAAAAAACCCATTTTGCTTTTTTTTACCTTTAATCCCAAACCTCCTGTGATTTCATAACCAGAATCAAGATCAAGGCAAACAAGCAAAGTCGTATGATTAATCAAATTTTTTTCTTTGGAAGTTAAAACAGCATATCCATTACCAACGATTGTTATGAAAAGATTCAAAGAAATGATTGTAATAATCAAAGTTGATAAAATATAGTAACCATAAAGAGCGTACATTCTTATTATTGAATTATCAATTAAATTAAAAAAAGAACTTGAATCTCCCATAGTCACTTGTACGTTGGCAATAAAATTCAAGAATACATCAGCTCTGGATCCTAGTGGACGGAGTCCACTTACAGAAATAATTAAAGCGCAAATTAAACATATATAAGCGACAAAAAAATTGATAGAGTAAATTGCACTGTACAAGATTATCCTAAACATTGACCCTAATGCTGGTGATACTTGCACAAACCACAAACCTTTTAGGCAAAAGGAAAAGTATAGCAAAGATTTTAAAATAAATGCAATTTCCACTGATATTGGGCAACAAATATAGTTCAGATCAGAAACAATCATATTAAACAGAAATATTTCAAAAGATCCATAGGAGATAAGATAGAAAATATCTATAAAACTTTTTACTGAAGTAAAATAAGAAAACCCTTCTTTCACAAACTCTTTGATTTCACGGAAAAGGAGATAAAATATGATAAACACCCCAATGACAAGCAAAATGTACAAATTAGGATTGGGAATCTCAATTTTTTCTATTGTAACCATGTCAAAAGCTGTTTCCAATCCATATTGTTCAAATATAACTTCAAAGGCGAAAATAAAAATTTCTTTCAAAAATAATTTGAAACAATATGAGTACCATTTCTTTTCAAGTAATGATTCTACGAAAACGCTTTTGAAAATATCGTCATATGGAGTGTAATTTTCATATATTTTCTTGAGAAATAGTCTGATATTTTCAAATTTTTCGGTGACTCCAATAATATCACTTGACAGGATTTGGACATAATCAACAAAATTTGGATGATTTAAGAATGGAATATATTTAATAAAATTTGAACGATTATAGAATAACTCCTCTTTTAATTCTTCATTTTTTGGAAAATCTTCAAAAAAAGCAGCTTTTATTCCGACAAATGGTTTGGAAAGACTTTCATTTGGACTCATATCAATTTTATAAAGACGGCTATCAATCAATCTCCCAGTATCGGGTATTTTCATATTGAAGATAGCGAGGATTTTATCTAAATTAAAGGTTGGCCATTTTCCAATTGGTGGAGGGTTTCTTGTCAGGTCTTCGATGATGGACTTACTTAGACTGAAATTTTTATATTCCAAAGCAATATCAAGAACATCTCTATTAAAGGAGTCTTTCTCTATTTTTAAACTGCACCCTTTATTTAAGAAAATGGTAAAGAGGACACAGAGGCCTTTGACGTTCTGAAAATAAGCGAAAAAGTTCAGTATTTGTAATTTACATTGATTTGATAATGTTAAATTTCCTGAAGCCAAATTTTCTAAATCTTCAAATTTAATGTTTTCTTCTAATTTTACTCTCACCAACTCATAGTTTTTTTTCTTTTCATATGGTTCGATCTCTAGAACAATTGTTTCATAAGCATTAGTGGGTTGCCTCTTTTTTAATTCTTCATAGAGAGAGGACAAATTTTCTTCAATCTCATTCAATTGCAATGGGGTTTCTTGTTGTAATGTGTCTTTCATGAAATCATTTTTTCTAAGAGGGTTTAAATCAGCCGACTCCATTACAATTAATCCTTCTTTACCAATCGGAGAATCAGGGAAATTTGTTGGGCTTACTTGCGAAATTTTTCTCATTGGCTGTTTCAAAAAAATTAATTTAAAATTGTGGATCAATAAAACAAAAAATAAATTTTGTGATTTCTTATTTTTTGAAAACAATTTTTTTTTTTTATTTATAATGTGAGATTATATTTTTTCTGGAAAAACAATTTTAAAATTGAACTTCATTCATTATTTCCTTTCAAATCCTCAAAAAAAAATGCAAACCCAATATCCAAAAGTAAGAAATTCAATTTTGATGTACCATAAAAATTTTTTGAGAAACTCCATTTTTGTTTCTTTATTTATTAATCATATGTATTTTTTATTTATCCCTCTCTTTTAACAAATCCCAAACCAATCAATAATTAGTTAAACTTTTTTTAAAAATTAAATAAAATTATTTTTTTTAAAATTGTTCATTTTTTTTTTTTAAAAATCTTTTATCGTTTATGATAAATTCCACGATGATTCGGGTTTTCTTTTCCTCTATTTGACTTTATAACCGTTTTTTTCTGCCCACTGGCTGGATCAACAATTTCTTTCATATTCTTTCTCCGTTTTCTCACCTCTACCCAAGTATAATCTTCAGGATGTGGAGCCATTTCTTCTGGAGTTTTCGCTTTACGATTCTGTTTTTCGTCTTTTTTTGCTTTTTTTTTCTGTTCTTGTTCATCAAGTAAAGCTTCGACTTTCATTTGACGTTCTTGCATTTTTTCTTTCATTTTCTCATTTCTTTTCAGGATTTTTTCTTTCAAAATTTCTTGTGCCTGTTCAATCATTTGAGGCAATTTTTCTTTTATTTCTTGAGCTTTTTCAACATATTTTTTCCTTCTTTCAGAAATTATCACCTGAAATTCTGGAGATATTCTAGAAGCACCGAATTTCGTTTCAAAATCTGAAAAAAATTTATCAAATTTCAAAAAATATCGAGGGTCTTTTAATGCGAAAATTTGTTTTTCGAGATAATCGAAAAAAGCAAGAGTTTCTGGGGTTTTCTCCAAATAAAAACATTCTGGCTGAACGGATTTTTCTTCGGCGATTTTCTTTGAAAAATCTTCTAAAAATAAGAGAGAATAGCTAAGTCCACCGTGGTATTCGTGAATTAGATTTAACCAAGAGAAACGGAAAAGGACTCCTGAGCTTTTTTCTTGGGTTGGGTCAAGCAAATTCTAAAAGAAATGTGTATTTTTAGAGAAAAGGAGCTAAATAGCGATTTAAATAATGGAAAAAACTGTGATTTGAAATTTTTCAAAAGAAATTCACCTGGATTCTTTTGAATTTTTTTTCATTGAGCTTTTGATTTTTATGGGAAGTGTAATAGGCGATAACACAATCCATTAACTCTTCGAATGCTTTCATTGAAATTTTGATGTTTCTGCGATCGAGGATGGTGGTAAGCTTAAAATAATCAATTCAATCATTCATTTAAAGAGTCCTTAAGATAAAAACCTTAAGGATTTGTTTATATTTCTTCGCTTTGAGGATTTCACTGATCATAATCTCAAATGTTTTGGCTTCTGGCTTTAATAATCTTCAAAAAAAATCCATATATCTCTCTAAATCAAAAAAAAATAACTTTTGTTCATAGAAAATCTTGAGAAATTTTTCAGTTTGATGATAATTATTGTCTTTTGCAAATGATTCCTTAAAAAAACGGATTTTCAACAAAATTCACAAAGATTTATAAACCATCAGAGCTGTAAGAACTTCAGGCGCTGGATAATAGAACAAATAGTTATGATTAGCTATTAAATCAATCAATTTCTTTGAGCAATTCACTTCAATCCCCTTCAGCACAAGTCCATCAACCATCTTATTTGGAAAAAGAGCTGAATTTCCTAGAAAATTGTAATAGGCATCTAAAAGAATCTTGAATTCTCGTTTATTGGTCGTCCTAAATAAAATATGCAATAAATAAAAAGTCTCATTAATAATAAAAACACTTCTTTATCAATAAAGTCAAATAACTAGGATCGATTTTCATTCGTCCAGCTGGAGAAACTTTCGCATATCTTAAGATATCCTCATAAAAAACTTCTATTTTTTCTTGGAATTCGGATTTCTTCAGGTTTATGGTTTTGTAAGGCAGTTTCGCGAAATTATAGGCTGGAACACGCAAGAAAAGCTGGTTAGAGACTGTCTTAAACTTCCTAAAAACTGATAAAAGCATTAAAAGCCAAACAAAATTAAATTTTTAATCAGGATTTTTGGGTTTTCTTTATTATTTAAAATTATTTTGAATTAAAAAAAATTAAGAGGAAATGTCGATTATATATACACTGATAGCAAGAGGAATTGATGATGTTTTGGTTGAATGCAATACAGCAGCTGGTAATTTCCCTCAAATCACTCGCACAATACTGAAGAAACTCAAGCCGAATTCCAAATTATCATATACTTATAATGCTAAGTCAACAAAATTTCTTTTGATTTTAATGAACTTTTTTATTATTTCTTAGTTATTTTTTCCATTATATCAATGAAAATAATCTGACTTATCTCTGTATGACAGAAGCCTCGTTTTCCAAAAGAGTGGCTTTTGTGTATTTGTCTGATATACAAGAGAAATTCGTCAAAAAATATACTATTGAAACGATTAATTCTGTGATGAATTATGGGTTAAATAATTCTTTCGCTGATATTTTAAAAAACCGAATGGTTTTTCTTCTCATTTTCTGATTTATTTTCTTAAATTTTTTGATAATTCTTAGAATTATTATAATACCGACCCCGAAGCCGATAAATTGAATAAATTGAAGAGCAATTTAAATGAAGTCAAGGACATCATGGTCGAAAACATTGATAAAATATTAGAAAGAGAACAAAAGGTTGAGATTCTAGTTAAAAAAACTACCACCATGAATCAATTATCTTCCACTATAAAAAAACAGGTCATTTATTGATTTTATAAAAAAAACTCAATTTCTTTTAATAAAAAAAAAATTGTTTTGTTTATTTTCCTTTTTTTTTAAATAAAATAGACCATTCAAGTGAGACGAGATGCTTATTGGAAGAGTATAAGGGTAAAAATATTTATCTCAGCCTTTGTTGTGGTGGTTGTTTATATTGTTATTGCTATGTTTTGTGGAGGGTTGAATTTACCAGATTGCATGTAAAAAATTCACAGATAGATTTTGACTGATTAATTAAGAAAAATTACATCGAAAAAAAATAATAAGGCAAGAAATCGAATATTTTTCTTTTAAAAATTATATCCGAATGTTTTAATTTTTTTTTTAGAAAATAAGGCTTTTTAGTGATTTCTCGCCCTTATCTAAAACCTCCATTTTATCAAAAAAAAAAACAATTTTTTCAAAAAACAAATCAATTTTTTCTCATTTTTTAAAAATATTTTGTATTTTCAGCAATTTTTCTATTGAATAATTAAGCTTCTGCTCCTGAGTAATCCTTTGCAGTGGGTATGCTTTTAATATAGTTTTGAAATCCTTCTGAAACAACTCCAAATGATTCAACTAAATTCTTTGAGCAGAGCTTCAAACTTTGCATTTCATCATCTCCAGCCTGAAGGTCAGTTTTTCCTTTAAAAACTGTCTTAAAGCAAGACCTAAAGATCTTATTAACAGTGATATCAACGACTATTGGATCGACTAATGTTGGGTCCATATATAATAACTAATTTTGATTTTAATCTTGAAATTTTCAATAAAAAATTACAAAAAAAAATAGAAAAATAAAATAAAAATGAACAAAAGAATCAATAAAAAAAATAAGATCCTTTCAGAATATGTGCATGATTTCTTGATAGAAATTCGTAAGCCGACATATATGACTCCTTTCAGGAATCCAGTGGATCCTAATGAGATACCTCATTATTATTCAGTGATTAAAACTCCGATGGATCTTTCAACAATGTATCAGAAATTACTTGATGGCAAATATCAATTTCTTTCAGAAGTTTATGATGATTTTCTTTTGATTATATCCAATTGTGAGGCTTTTAACCCTCCTAATTCATGGATTCGGCCTTTATGTGATAAATTTAAAGTGAATCTTGAGAAGTCTTGGGCTAAATTAATAGAAACCCTTGAAAGAAAGGTTATTGATATAAGAAAACCAATGGAAAAATTGCCAGAATTCGAAGAGACTAAGAGTGAGATTCACAGTATTTGGCTTCCTAATATTAATGTTCCTGAGAATCTAGGCTTCAGAACGAGAAATCAAGTCAGTATAATGAAGGATTCTTTGAATGAATCGATGCATTCTAATGACATTTCAAAGGATTTTTCTAACAAGGAAATTCAAATGCCTTATAAAGAATTGCCGTTATTTATGAAAGAAATGAGCAGTTCTATCATTTTTAAAGAACCTATCAATGTTCCAAAAGAACCACCAATTCTTTCTAGAGAAGCTTCCTTTATTTTTAAAGAAAATCCATCAATTTCTCAAGAAAAAATACCAGAAATACCAACAAATAATGAAGAAAAGGATAATCCTGTTGATAATGAAACTATGATTATTGAAAATGAAACTCTGATTTTTGAAAGAAATACTATGAATGTTGAAAAAGAGCCTGATTTAATTGTACATTTGAATGTTGAGGAAATTAGGAAAGAATTCAAAGATTATTCTCAACATAAGTTGAGAAAATATAAAAAAGCAGTGATGAAAGGAGTCAATAAGCTTTATTTAATTATGAATGGGCTTGAAAAGTCGGAGCCTGAAATGATAGTTGATTTAGAAAAAATATTGAAAGAAATTGAGTCAATTAAAAATAACAGCAAAGTTGATTTTAATCAAGTTTGTCTCTGTTTAGTCAAAGCTTTATTTTGGCTCAAAAAAAACTCTGCAAAAATAAAAGAAATCAAAACAAATAGAAGAATTTTAGCTTATTTCTCATCGATTCTTAAAGCGCTGCGACGAATTAACAGTATTTCAAAACGAATTAAAGCTCTTGATATCCCTGTATCTGAAGAAATCTTCCCTGCACAAGACTTGGGATTAGGTTATTTTCGAGAAAATCTTCATAAAATACAAGCTATTTTCAATCCACAACCTCAAAAACAAACTGAAAATATTAATAATTCAATTAAAATCACATTACCTAAGCCTAATAAAGAGAAATCCGAGGCAGAAATGGGCTCGATTTCTTTAAAAGCTCCAAAGAAAATCATTTTTGAAAGACCACATACTTCTTCTCCTTCGATGAAAATAGTAATGAATAAAGACCTTAATAAAGTTAAGACATTTCCTTTGGAGGCAGCTGTTGTGGAAAATAAACAAGATAAGCTTTTAGCTTGGGTTTCTGGAATAAATCAAAAAATTCATGAAAAAAATGAACGATTTTTTCAAGAAAGATTAGCAAATTCAAATAAAGAAATAAGTGCAGAAAAGAATGCAAGAGAAGAAAAACAAAATTTAGTTGAAAATCAAACAAATTGCCATGAAAGAAAAGTAAGCTTTGAAGAAAATTCCATGTTTGAAGAGAGGAAAAGCCCAATAATGATAATTCTTCCACAGAAAAAATCGATGAAAAAATCCAATATTTTTGAAGAGAAGGAAACGGAATTTTACGAAAATTTTGTGAAAATGGAGTTTGAAAAAAACGAGACAAATGATGAGCCATCCCAATTCTTCGAAGAAGAAAATGAAGAAGAAAATGAAAAAAATCTAGAATTAATCATTGAAGACAAAAATAAAAAAACGAAATTCAATGAAATTCTTTTAGACAAACATATTTTGATTAAAGTACCAGAGCTGATTGGAAGTTCAAGTAAAAATGAGATGAAAATTATCATTGAAGAAATTAGTATTTTTTCATTATTCAAAGAAATAGATGAAGAGGACAAAAACTCATTCGATGAAATTGTGAAGACTATAAAAAGAACGAATAATGATAAGTTAAAATTTATGAAGAACGATCGAATTGTGGATAAAAGCAGCAAATCTTTGCTTGAAATAAGCCAAGAAATAAATTTAGATAAAATAATAAAGATTGTGTTGAAATTAAAGAATATAAACAGTGATTTTTCACTCAATATTCAAAATCAATTGAATAATGATGGTTTTGAATTATTTTCGGATCTCAAAAGAATTCAAAAATTGCATGAATTAAATCTCGTTGAGAATTCCAATTGGTTTGATTATGATATTCTTTCAAAAAAATTGATGAAAAATATGCTTTATGATGCTCTTTTGAACCAATTAATCAAAGTTTCCAAATTTCAGATCGAAAAAGATGCAGGGATTTATTATTCTTTGGAGAAAATAGCGAATGAAAAAAATGAATTTAATTTGGTTATTTGGAGTGCTGTTCAAAAAATAGATAATTTTAAATTAAGTTTGAATGAATTCAATATACTTTAGAAATTTCTTTCAGTCTTTTTCAGTATTAATTTTTTGAACTTTTTTTAACAAGTCCAAGATTAATTTTTTAGCTTAAAAAAAAGGGAATTTTTAATTTTTTTTTTTTTAATTTAAATTTAAAAAAATAAAATTCTTTATTTTTATTTTTCCGTCAAAGTTTTTTTCAAATCAAATTTTAATCCTAAATATTATAATGGACACTGCTACCGATGCCCAATACACCCGTGAGAAAGCCGAATCCGATCTTTACTCTTCATATGAAAAGGCTCTTGTTCTGCTTGAATCAGGTGATCTATCTGCTGGTGAAGCAGTTCTTTCCTCTCTTCTCGCAGATCCTCTTTTGATTTCTCTTTCTGATTTAGAATTCAAATACAGCATTCTTATGAGTCTCGCTCATACAAAAGAAGCTAAAAATTCGATTGATGAAGCTCTTTCTCTCTATTATAAAGCAAATAAATTGCGTAATAATAGCGATTCTGGACTTTGGCTTAAATTGGCTTTATTATGTGAAAAACAAGAGTATTTTTCTCAAGCGGATCAATGTTATCAGGAAAGCCTCAAAAATTCAAAAGAAATAGCCTTTGAGAAAGTTCTTTATGAGAAAATGATCAGAATGGGGTTTTTAGCGATGGATTGGGACAATACAATGAAGAGATTGGAATTTATTAAGAAAATAGGAGCGATTTCAGAGGAGATGATGGCCATAAAATGCTATATTTTTCAAAAGAAGGGTCATGAGCTCTATGAAGCAAGTTATCGAGAAGCTTTGCAAAGAAATTCTTGCTTTAACATTGAGAATTTTGAGGCCATTAGAAAAATTAAAGAACTTGAAAAACGAGAAAATCAAGAGAAGTTGAAATTTATAGAAGGAAAAAAAAAAACTCCGAGGAAAAAAGAGCTGGAATTCAATATTTATTTGGAGAAAAATACATGGAAATTATGCCTGGAAATTTTGATTTATATTTTAAAGGTTTTTGGAACAAGAATCAAGGGTGTTCCGATGAAGGCGAAATATAAAAAATGTAAATTTAGAGGTTATATTGAACAAATAAATAACCTTTCAATTGCAGAAACGAGCATTATTTTCGTAGGAATTTTTTTATTTTTTTGTTTGAAAGTTTGATTTTTGATTTGTTTTTATAGAAAGAAAAGAAGGAAAATCGTATAAAAAATCAGATGAAATTTCAGAAAAATCGAGAGATGAAGCAAGATTTAATTCTTGAAGAAAAAATTATAGATGAGAGAATTATTGAAGAAAATATTATAGATGAAAAAATTATAGATGAGAAAATTATTGATGAGAAAATTATAGAAGAAAAAATTACAGAAGAAGAAAAAATAATAGATGACAAAAAAAATTTAGATGAGAAAATTATAGAAGAAAAAAATTTAGAAGAAAAACCAAATGATGAGAAAAATGAAGAAAATCCACAAGAGGATTTTGAAAAAAAAACTATAAAAAACAAAGCGTTCATTGAAGAATGTTTTCAAGAAGTTCTGGAAAAACATCAAGAATCTTCTATTGATATAGAGGTGCTTATAGATAATAATTACTCATTTGAAAAGCTAGATGGCCCATTAAGAACCAAATCCCGTCGCATACAAAGCATAAAGACTTTAGAATGCAATTTGGATGAATTCCTTTTATCAATCTCTCATAAAAAAAACCTGAAATTCTCAGAAAAATTACTCGAATTTCGCACTTCTGCCTTTCAAGGATTTTCTTCAGAAATTCTCAAGATTTTTAATCTGCTTTTTAAGATTTTTTTGCCAGATTCTAAAGAAATTATCGAAGAAAACCCTTTAAAAAGAGAAGAAAGCAAAAAAACCTGTCCAGAACTTTTGCTTTCTGAAGAAAAAAATTTGAAAAAAGCTTTGAATTCAGATTTTATTTCTTTTATTTCAAGCCACAAATCCAAGAAATTCGCAACTTTCTTCCATCTTACTGAAGAAATCCTAAAGCATTTCTTTAAAAATCAGCCAAAAATCTCTCAAAATACTGAATACCTCAACAAATTGCAAGAAATATGCCCAGAAACTTTGAATTTTTCCCCAAGCGCTTTTCTTCAAATTCATGAACTTCGAACTCTTTTAATGAAGCTTTTCTTACAAATTTTCTCCTTTTCTAGGCCTTTTTTTTCAGATCTTGAAACTAATCTCACACTTTTCGAAATAGCTTTTGATTATTATCTTGATCAAAAGGCTCGAAACAAGCCTTTAATCGATTGTCGAACCTCACAAAAGCTTTTAGTTCTAAAGAATGTCCTTCAGGAAATAAGTTTAAAATTCCTAATAGAAGATTTCTCAAGCGAGCTTTCACAAGAATACAAGCTTTTATTAAGGATTCGCGCTTTTCATATCTTAACAGTTTTCTATAGTTATAAAGATTTCGCAGCTATTCATATGGCAAAAAGTTCTTTGTCTTTTCTAAGAAAAACCCTTTGTGAGTTTCTTGGGAAGGACCCAAGAGCTTTTTCTGAAAATGTGGATTTTATGAACCTTTTCTGGTTGAATTGTAAAGTATTGAATAATGGCTTTCTGGAGCTGATTGAAGAGCGTATATTAGAGGCAAAAGATCCATTTTCTATGATGGAAGTTAAAGTTCGTCAAAAAAAACTGAAGAAATATTTAGAGCTTTTTCAAGAAAGGATTCTTTTGAGCTTTGAAGATGCTTTGGACCTTTATTATAAGCAGATATTGGAATTTACTCTAAAGCCTGGATTAGACGATAGAAATTTTTTGTTAAGTTTGAAGGAGATTTTAAAGGCTTTGCATAAAGTTTTAGGGGTGAGGATATTGAATATTGAAGAAATGAGGAAAATTATATTAAAAACGATTGATAATATGAAAATTGAAGCTTTAATGACAGGATTAATAGAGTTTCTTAAAGAAAAAATCACAGTTTTTGAAGAAGATGAGGCCTTTAAAGATTTTATCGAGCTTGGACTCTTGATCCTTAAGGCTTTAATACTTTTAATCGGATTAAATACTCAAGAAAATCTCAAAGATATCAATTCCTTGCAGGCATTAGCACAAGGTTTTTCCTCTATTCTTTGTTATTTCGCGAAAAAAGACTCTATGAAAAAGGAATTTCTCATCAATGGCTTTAATATCTTGCATTTTCTCATAGATCTATTGCCAGAAGCTCCTCCATTTCTCCATAAAATCATTTTTCCTTTAGAATTCCGCAAACAATTCATAAAATTCTTATTAAAACAAGCGAAATCTTTATCCAATAGTTCAGAAGACCATTATTTTGACGAAATTTCTCAATATTTCTTATGTTTCTATGGTATAAACTCTCCTAAAAGGTTGGATTTTCCCGATTCTCTTGAGAAAAGCCCTGAGGCTCTGATCACAGAAATTTCCGAAATTGGTTATTTTGTTGAATTTATTGAACTTTACCATGAGGAATATTTCCTTTTAACTCCTCCTCGTTTTAAACCCACGTTTCAGAGTTTCTTAATGGCCAGTTTTGAGTTTCTGAAACATCACGATGATCAATGGATACTTTGTCCCAATCTCGAATTTCTTATCAATCAAAACCTAAAAAACTACCTTGAAACTGGTGAAAAACACTGTCTTTTCGCAATTTTTGAGCTTAGAAACTTGAAAAAGAGCTCAAATTGTTTCTGTGAGAAAAATTGTTTTCCAAAAAACGATGAAATGGCTTCTTTTTTTTCAAAGGGGTTCATGCTAATTGGGAAATCTTTTATTGAACAAAGTTTGCAAGAATTTGATGCTTTGAAATTTAAGAAATCAAACTTGAAAAAAGCAGAAAAAATGTTTCAGTTGCATGTTTGTTTGAATCCCTGGGATTTTCAAGCCTGGCTCTTATTGGGCCGTTTGTATAGAGATTTAACCTATTTATATGCAGATCAAGCGATTTATAGTGTTATACAGCATAAAATAGAGGAATTTAAAGAAGCTAATGATAAAGTTGAACGAATTCTAATGGATCTGCTTTTGAGAATAGAAGAAGAAAAAGGAGAAGAATTGAACAAATTAAAGCAGAAAATCAGAGATAATATACGAGAGAAAAATGAAATTCCTGAGAAAAAGGAGGATATTAGGCTTGAGAAAAGTCTCCAAGAAGTCTCCATTGACTGTGTAGAATTACAGAAATTGAAGGATATACAAGTAGAATCAAAGGATACGCTGGTAGTTCTTAATATTTTAGAAATCATGCAAGGGAAATTTCAATGGGTTAAAGGAGAGATTCTATGGAAAAACTATATTGAATTACAAGAAAAAGGCTTCAGAAAAATCGAAGAAATCTATCTACAAGAGGAAAATGTGAGAGGGCTTTTCTTACGAGAACTTTATGTTCGAAGAAAGAATTTAGCATCTTTTTCTAAAAAATCAAATCTTCTTCATTTGAAAAATTTGAGCTTTATAAAGACCTCAATTGAGCTTTTTCTGATTCGAGAAGCCGAAGAATTTAAAGATGAGAGTTGTTTAATTGAAATTGAGGTTGAATTCTTGATTTCCTTATGGAAAATACTAAAACGTTATACAAAACTCCTGAAATTCATGAAGATTCTCGGTTTTGAAAAGGTGAAAGCTCGTTTTCCAGATGAAATTTCTCAGATTAAAATCAATGACATATTTGATGTTTATGCCTTGGTCCAAACGGATTGTCTTGAACTTCTACAAAATCTTAAAGAAATTGCTAAAATTCTTGATATGAGTGATTTTTTGGACATTGAACAAGACATTCAAGCAAATTCTGATGATTTCTCTTTGAAATTAATGCTAAATACAGGAGAACTTTTAGAAGCTGGCTGTGAAATTGAAACAGAAAAAATGCTTCGAATGCTTGGAGGAGTGTTAAAAAGTGCTTCTTTAGAGAAAAAACCTCCTGTTTTCATCAGGAATATGCCTTTGAATCGTTGGATAAATCGGTTTTTGGAGGTTCTTTTATCGAAAATTGGAAAAATTGTGAACAAATACAATAAGAAATATCGATATTATAAGTTCTATGTTCTGGCCTGCTATTATTCAGCGAAGATATATGTTTTTCTTAAAAAGCCTGAAGAGGATTATCAAGAAACTAGTGACAAAATAGCGCAAATTCTTCATTATTCTGCTTTGGCTGGTGGACCAATTCAGTTAACAGAAACTCAGAAGTACATGAAGAATTTCGATGATTTATTCAGCGTAAAAACCTTTGAACTTGTGGAGATTTACAAAAAAGAAAGAGATCCAGTGCTTTGTAGTCTTTTTCATCGAGATTTGATGTTTTTATTTCTGAAATTGAAGCTGATTAAAATGAAATCCAGTCTAAGTATTGAAAAAATGCCAGATATTGACAAATTGAGACTTCTTAACAATAAAATCTCGAAAATTATGGTAAAAAATGTTGATGGAAGTGAAATCCTCAATGAAGTGTTGATTTTGGGTTATTCAATTACTTTAAAGGACCTTATTATTGGGATAAAGAGACTATTGATTGAAGAAAAAGAGCTAGGAAATCAGGATTTACATTTGCAGAAATGGCTTGATGATCTCATCTTCACTGTGGTGAAACAAAAGACAGTTAATAAGTTTCTTAGAGAGAAACAACCAGAACTTCTGAGAAATTTTGAGGAAATGATTAGAATAGCATATAGATATTATATGAAAAAGGAAAATTTAAAGAAAATCGAAGGGAGTTTTTTGGAAGAGAATGAAACTGTAGAGGAATTTAGTACAAAGGCTTTGAATTATTTTTTGGCGCTTCATAATAAAAGAAAAAATAAATCGAAGATCAGAGGGGAAGAAGTAAATGAAGCGCAGGAGGTTAATATAATTGATTAGAATTGTTTACAAAATAAATAAATAAAGATTTAATAAATAGTTTTTTCATTTCTTTTTTTCATTAAAAATTTTGATAAATTTTTTTTCTTTTTTTTTCTTGAGAAATTTACCAAAAATAATCATCAAATCGAAGTTGCCGTTAAAAAGCATTTAGCTTTTTTAATTGAAATACAGTAACAAAAAAAATAATACAGGAAATTTTTGGGCCTCTAATTTATTGTATA
>JFJP01023551.1_pt1 | contig 28531 bp, 28 predicted proteins | sample 431651 | NCBI WGS metagenome assembly JFJP01 (sample SAMN02602958, study PRJNA72255) | Microbial mat metagenome, whole genome shotgun sequencing project. | biome: fresh water; feature: sink hole; material: water; isolation source: purple microbial (photo- and chemosynthetic) mats found in... | reverse complement strand
GGCGAACTGGGCATCTTCAAGGGCATCCTGTTCGTTTTTGAAAATGCCTCCAGAGTAGGACATGGTCGAATCGAGGAAAAGCCTGTAAAACTCGTTCCCCAAATCATAGTGTTCGCCAATGTTGCGCCGACTCCCGACAACGGTGTTGGGACGTCGCAGATGCGAAATGAAATTGAGCGCCCTGCCCGCCAGGGCGGGCCAAAAACGCCGATCATTCAGCACTTCCTCCCGCTGCGCCAGCAGGCAAAGCAGGCGGACCAGTTCCGGGCTGCTCCAGTCGCCATCGACGTAGGCCTCCCCAAAGCCGATGTCCCCGGACAGCATGACGCGCCTGAAAAACCGCGATCTGTGCACCACCAGCTTGGCCTGGGGCATGCTTCCGGGCTGGCCGAAGACTTCTTCGCCTACGTCCGGCAGGGCAAGGGTCAACTGACCGTGATCCAGATGGCGCAAGAAACGGCCCAGCGCCCACTTGCCAAGGGCGTCAAGCGCCGTGGGCGGAGCCTGCCGGATCGTCATGGACGAAGCGGGCTCAGGCTTCGGATGGACCGCACGTTTCTTGCGAAAATACAGATGTGCCGCCTGGGCCACGATACGCGGAAAGGTCAGGACTGCCCGCAACGGATGCCCCATGATCATCCGCGCCAGATTGCGCCCGGTCATGGGCCGGGCCGTACCTGTGAAGGAGGCCGTCAAAGCTTTCTGATCGTCCAGAAAATACGTGATGGAGATGGCAAGCTCTTCGCCGGGCTCGGAGAACTGGAACTCGTAACGGCCCCGGCGCGGAAAAAACGGAGAGACGTGGAAAGCCTTTTGCGCGGCGAAACCCTCTTTTTCGCCTTCCGGAGTCAGCACGTAGAGATGGGTCTCGCCAAAGGTGTTGTTGACCTGCACCAGGACGCAGGAGAGGCGGCCGGAGGCGTCATAGCAGTAGAAGAAGCTGGCCGGGTTGAAGACGTAATGAAACTGGCGCAGAGCCGTGATCAGCACGATACGCGAGGGCGCAAGCGCCACCCCGTTCTCGCGCAGGGCACGCGACACCTTCTCTCGCAGCCCGACGTTTCCATGATAGAGATAATCGCGGTCGTGCAGGGCCAGGGGGCGCAGGCGGTTGTGTCCGAACCAGCGGGTGGCGATCTCCAGTTGATCCAATTCGTCAATATCCAGGGAATACAGATGCAGATCGTAATCAAAGCCATGCTCGACCTCATGGGTGCGCGCATGGCTCAGGGTTCCGACATAAATCCGCGAATTCATCCATTCCTCCTGAATTGTGCCACGGCCTCATGACCGGAGCGGACCGCGTCCTCGTGAAATCCGAAGCCGAAATAGCTGCCGCAGAAATAGGTGCTGCGCTGCCCGTTCAGGGATGCCAGTGAGCTCTGGGTCTCCATGGAGTCTCTGGTATACACCGGATGATGATAAACCAGACTGGCCAGGACCTGGGATTCCTCGTGGAGGCTCGGCCGGTTGAGAGTCACCAGATACTGTTTTTGCGCGCGCAGGCCCTGAAGAAGATTCATGGCGTAGGTAACATAAACCCGAGACTCCTCCTTGGCCTCACGCCGAAAATTCCAGCAGGCCCAGGCCTTGGTCGTGGGCGGCAGAACCGACACATCCGTATGCAGAACAGTCGCGTTTTCCTCGTAACGCCAGACCCCAAGAAGCCGCGACTCCTCAGGCGATGGATCGCCCAAAAGGCGCAGGGCCTGATCGGCATGGGCCGCGATGAAGACATCATCAAAAATACGGGGCTCTTCCCCGGCAACCTCCACGCTCACACCAGCAGAGCCACGCAGGACCCTGGCGATGGGGGCCTCCAGCCGCACCGTGCCGCGAAAGCGGCGCAAAAAAGCCCTGACGTAGCTGCAACTGCCACCGGCAACGGTTCTCCATTTCGGACGATCAATCAGAGACAGCAGCCCGTGGTTGTTGAAAAAACGCAGGAAGGACAGGGCCGGGAACTGCCCTACACGCCCGGACGGAGTCGACCAGATGGCCGCGGCCATGGGCAAAAGATAGTTCTCGACCATGAAGGGTGAAAAACGATGCCGGGCAACATAGTCATCCAGGGTGCCGAGCTCCTGTCCTTGCGCGAGATCCTTCTTTCCCTGACGGCAAAAACGGACGATCTCGAACAGAAAACGGTAATACCGGGCCGAAAGGAGATTGGAGCGCTGGGCGAAAATCCCGGCCAGGTCCGTACCTGCGTAGAAAAGTCCCGTCCGTTCACAATGAAATCCGAACGACATCTGGGTTTCCCGCGAGGGCACCTCCAGCTCTTCCAGAAATCGGATGAACAGCGGGTAGGTGGCCTCGTTGAAGACGATGAAGCCCGTATCCACGGGAGTACCTTCGTCCGGGCCATGAGGGACGGAGACGGTGTGCGTGTGCCCGCCCAGATAATCTTCCTTCTCGAAGATGGTCACCTCGCACGTGTCCTGCAGCAGATGTGCGGCCACTATTCCGGCCACGCCACCGCCGATGACGGCCACTCTCCTCCTGACGTCAGACCTTTCTTTGTTCATGCCGACTCCGTTTCGTCGCCGTCGCGATCGCTGCGTTGAAGAGCTCGCGGGGGCCAGGGGAAAAAAGGACTGGTCGCCCTTTTGTAGACTTCAAAATCGGATCGCCCGGTGTATTTCTCCTCCAGCATGGGGACACCCGAAACTTTGAGCAACAGAAAGCCGATCAGGAAGGGACTGATCAAACCGTACAGCCCGTATTCGGAGCCAAGACCCAGAAAGAAGAACCCCCACCACAGCACGGCCTCGCCGAAATAATTGGGGTGGCGGGTGTAGCGCCACAACCCGGTGGTCATGATCTGGCCTTTGTTGGCCGGATTTTTCTTGAAGCGTGCAAGCTGCCAGTCGCCCACGGCCTCAAAAAAAAATCCCAGGGCAAAGAGGCCCGCGCCCAGGACGTCGGTCCAGACGAAGCCTCCGCCGGGGCGGGCCGTGGCCAGCAGAACCGGCACGGCAACCAGAAAAACGACCATTCCCTGCAGCATGTAGATCTGCAGGAAACTGCGCCAGACAAAGGTCTCACCCCACGCCTCGCGAAAGGCCCTGTAGCGGAAATCCTCCCCCCGGCCCCGGTGCCGAAGGCCGATGTGCAGCCCCAGGCGCGCCGCCCAGAGACACAGCAGGCCAAGCATGACGAGGGGTCTGAAATGTGTTTCCAGCCCGCCCGCCAGCCATCCGCCTAGGCAGGCCAGCACGAAGGCCGGACCGTAGGCGATGTCGATGAGGCTGTTGTCCCCCGCGCGCATGCCGACGACAAACATGAAATTCATGGTCAAAAGCAGCGCCACGGCCGCGCCGAGAAGCACGACAGTCATAAAACCTCCTTCAAGCTTCAGCCCAACCGCACCCCGATGAGATAACTGCCGGCAGCAACCAGGGTGCACAACATCGTCCCCCACGCGACGTCGACCACGACCACAAGCACCGGCCAATTCCGCAAGGTAGCCAGATTGGTCAGGTCATAGGTTGCATAGGTGAAAAATCCGAACAGCGCGCCCCACAGGCAGGCCCTGGCCAGGGACTGTGCTTCCAGGCCGGGGCGGACGGCGAAAAGCAGAATCCCGACGATATAGATAAAATAGAAGCCAAAGGCAGCAGGCCAGTTGACCTCGGGGCTGAGCAGGTGCCCCAGGTTATTTTTGTAGAATGTCCTGGCCACAAACCCGAGCCAGATCATGTCGATGGCGAAAAAAACAGGAATGGTAAACAGATAGAGCTTGACCCAGAAAAGGGGATTCATGGCCGATCCTCCGATGTTGCAAGCGTTTCGCAGGATTTTTCCATCCTTGATGTTCAACTAAGGGGCTCATCGCTGGAACACTTCCTGCCAGCCCATGCATGGCTCCCGCAAATAAAACGCCCGGCTATAAACACCGGGCGCACACGTTATTCTTATCCAGCAAGTCTTGTCATCAGCCCCCGAAAGAACCTGCTCCCATCACTTCCAAGGCCTTGGTGTAGTGCACCCTGACCAGACCGATCTTGTCTTCCAGATCCTTTGAAGCGGCCTGAACTCCTTCCAAAGGACACTCGGATTCAAGCTGGGCTGTTTTGGCTTCTATATCGCGTACAAGCGCCTTGATTTCCGTCACTGTGTCCAGAAGCTTGCCGCGGTCGGAGTCTTTAAGATCCATGAAACCGACCATTACGTCGTACAGGGTGGCCTTCCACGCGGTCAGTTCCCCTTCAACACCCCTGCAATACCCTCTGACAGCGAGCCTCTTGGCCTCATCCGACATGCAACCTTCAACCGCAGAGCATCCCCAACCAGGTCCTGGATAATCCATGTTTACCATAATCGGCCTCCGAAAAAGTTTGATGTTTCGATTTATTCTACACTCAAATCATTCAACGTCAATGAAAAGCATTATCCGAATCATAATGTCACGCAGCATTCTGGCAAGAGGCGAGCCTCAACTTTTTACGACCCGGATGAGGGCAGGCCAGACGGAAGCCGCATGCCGTCATCCGCATCCCGATCTGTCGCGAGGGCAAGACAACCTGATCCGCACGGCGCTGTCTCACCGTCACGGGGATGATCGGGAGGCTGCGCCTCGCTTGCCGGGGACACCACAAAAAAAGGGGCGACCCTTGACGGACCGCCCCTTTTCTTGTGAACTTCCCAGCCTCAGTTCATCACTTCGGCCTTTTCAATGACCACGGACTCGACCGGGACATCACTGTGCATGCCTTTTGAGCCCGTGTTCACGGCCTCGATCATGTCCACCACGCGTTTGCCCGCCACGACCTTGCCGAAGACCGCGTAACCGAAATCCCTGGCGCCGTGGTTCAGAAAAGCGTTGTCCCCTGTGTTGATGAAAAACTGGGAGGTGGCGGAATCAATTTCGCCCGTACGGGCCATGGCCACTGTGTACTTATCGTTCTTGAGTCCGTTATCGGCCTCGTTCTTGATGGGCGAATACCCTCTTTTCTGGTGCATGTCCGCATCCATGCCGCCGCCCTGAATCATGAAGCCCTTGATGACGCGGTGAAAAACCGTGCCTTCATAAAACCCCTCCTGCACATAGGTCAGAAAGTTCTGTGTGGAAACCGGGGCCTTGGCGTCATCAAGCTCGATGACGATGATGCCCTTGTTCGTGGTCAGGGAGACTTTGGGGCCGCCCGCGAGGACAGTGGACGAAGACAGACAACACAGGATTACAGCAAAAATGAATGTACGCATACTTTCCTTCCTTTAAAAAATAACGGCTTCAAACCACCAGATCTCCGTCTTGGGTTTGCGCCAGGTTCCCTTCGGCAGACCGGCTTTGACGCACGTCTGATCCAGAAATGTTTCGCGGTCCCAGCCCCACTCCGTGGCCACCTGCGGCAGCAGCAGACCGGAATGCATGGACTTGCGGATATAGAGCCCATGGCGTCCAACCTCGATCAGGCCCGGATCCGGACATGGCGTAAGCGGACCCATGACCGACACCTCGACCTCCAGATCATCAAATTCCGCAACTGTAAGAGGAGGAAAACGAGGGTCTTCAAAAGCTGCGGCCCCGGCCATGCGCTCTATCGTGCTCAGCAACGGACCGTTGCCGACGATGTTGCCGATGCAGCCGCGCAGCCGCCCTCCCCTCTTCAAGGTCACAAAAGCACCAAGCTCTTCGCTTAAAGTTTTGGAATCGAGAACGGGCCGGAGATCGGAAGTCAGGCCCAGGTGATGCCGGATGACCCAGCCCACGAGGTCCTTGCAGAACCGCTTCTCCTCGTCAGTCAAAATCAGTTCGAATGTGCTCATGCATTGCCTCCTTCAGGAATCAAAAGGCGCTTCCAAAGGCGGATTGGTCCATAACACGCCCATGCTCCTGAGCGTGCTGCGCACCTCAACCTGCCGCCCATGCACACTTACCCGGCCCTGTGCAAGCCATTGCAGAGCTTGAGGATAAATGCGGTGCTCCATCTCGAGGATGCGCGCGCCAAGCGTGGTCTCATCGTCGCCAGCGTAAGCCGGCACCGCGCCCTGGATGATGATCGGCCCATGGTCCATCTCTTCATCAACAAAATGCACGGTGCATCCTGCCAGACGCACGCCGTGTCCAGCCTGCTGGGCCTGAGCGTGCAGGCCGGGACAGGCGGGGAGCAACGCCGGATGGATGTTGACCACCCGGCCGGCGAAGGGCGTCAGAAAGGCGGGAGTCAGAAGGCGCATGAACCCGGCCAGGGCCACGAGTTCCGCGCCCGAGTCGCGCAGCATCCGCACCAGTTCCCGGTCGAAATCCTCACGCCCGGGGAAGTCCGCGTGCCGGATGCACGCCGTGGGGATCCCCGCTTCCCGCGCTCGATCGAGTCCCTGGGCCTCCGGCTTGTTGGCGATGACGACGCGGATGTCCGCATCAAGGCTTCCCTCCCGCACCCGGTCGATGATGGCCTGCAGGTTGGACCCGGAGCCCGAAACGAGCACCCCCAGAGCGATGGTCATCGGTTATCCCTTCACCAGGGCATCGACCAGGGCCGGGATGGTGTAGTCCTCGGGCATGATGTCCGGGGTGAACCCGTACTCTTTCAAGGTCTTCGCGGTCACAGGACCGATGCAGCAGATCTTGAGGCCCTTGCCCACGAAGGGGCGCAAGGTGTCCGCTGGGACCAGGGCGAAGAAGTTCTCGACCGTGGAAGAACTGGAAAAGGTCAGATAATGCAGCCGTCCCTTCTCAAGCAACTCGACGATCTCGGCCCCGTCCTCCTGGGTCAGTACGGTCTCGTACACCGGAAGCACATCAACCTGGGCAGCGACCTTGGCCAGCTCCTCAGGCAGTACCTCGCGCGCGACCTTGGCGCGGGGGATGAGCACCTTCTTGCCCGCGACGCCGCGTTCCAGCAATCCCTCGACCACGGACTCGGCCACGTACTTGGGCGGGATGAAGTCGGGGCGGATGCCGCGCTCAAGAAGCGCCTCGGCCGTGGCCGGCCCGATGGCCGCGATCTGCAGCCCCCCAAGGGCCCGGGCGTCCTTGCCCACAAGTTCGAGCTGGTACCAGAAATGGCGCACGCCATTGACGGAAGTGAAAACCGCCCAGTCGTAGTCCGGCAGCCTGTCGATGGCCGCGCGAACCGGAGCGTAATCCTGCAGAGGCACGATGGTGATGGTCGGAAACTCGTAACAGGCGGCGCCCAGACGCTCCAACGTGTCTTTCAGGCCGCTGGCCTGTTCGCGGGCGCGGGTCACGACCACACCCTTGCCATGCAGAGGCAGCTTCTCGAACCAGTTGAGGGTGTCGTGCAGTTGCACCACCTCGCCCACGACCAGCATGGACGGCGATTTCACACCTTCGCGCTCGGCCATGGCGGCGATCTCGCTCACCGTGGACACCCAGGACTGGTGCTTGCTTGTCGTGCCCCAGCGCACCAAAGCGGCGGGCATGTCGGCACGCATCCCGTTCTCCATCAATTTAGCCGAAATGTAGGGCAGGTTTTTCACGCCCATGTAAAAGCACAAGGTGCTGGCCGCGTTGGCCAGGGCCGCCCAGTTGTGGGCGGAGTCGGGCTTGGTCGGGTCTTCGTGGCCGGTGATGAGGGACACGGAAGAGGCGTATTTGCGGTGCGTGAGCGGAATGCCCGCATACGCGGCCCCCGCCACGGCCGAGGTCACGCCGGGCACGACCTCGAAATCAAGGCCGGCTTCCAGCAGCTCTTCGGCCTCTTCGGCGCCGCGCCCGAAGATGTACGGGTCTCCGCCCTTCAAGCGGGCGACGTTCTTGCCGGACTTCACCTTGGCCACGATCAGGTCGTTGATCTGATCCTGGGGCAGGGTGTGATCACCACCCTTCTTGCCCACGTAGATGATCTCCGCGTCCGGACGGCACAGGGACAAAAAACTCTTGTTCGCCAGGTAATCGTAAATGATCACCTCGCACTCCTGCAGGAGGCGCTGCCCCTTGACCGTGATGAGGCCCGGATCGCCGGGGCCTGCGCCGATGAGATATGCTTTGGCCATGACTTTTCCTTTCGCTTAAATATCGTAAGCAGCGATTATGCTAGTTGATGAAATTCTGCACCTTGGCCCGCAACTGCTCCAGGGTGGCCTTCTTCTCAGCGAAATCCGCCGCCTTGGCCTTTTCCTTGGCCACCACGTCCTCGGGAGCCTTGCTCACAAAACTCTCGTTGCCAAGCTTCTTGGTCACGAAATCGAGTTCCTTCGATATCTTGCCCAGTTCTTTGTCGAGACGGGCCAATTCGGCCACAAAATCCACCACCCCTTCGAGCGGCACATAAAGCTCGCAGCCACGAACCACGGCCGAGGCGCACCCCTTGGGCGCTTCGACGTCGGCACCAACGGTCAGTGTCCCGACCCGGGCCAGCGCCGCTATTTCCGTTTCATGGGCCAGCAGGAAGGCCTGATCATCACTTCCGGCCCGGATCAGCACCGCAAGGGGGACACCAGGGGCCACGCCCAGTTCGGAGCGGATGTTGCGCACGGCCACGATGACGCCCTGCAGAAATTCCATGTCCCTCACGGCCCCCTCGTTCTCGCACTCGGGGCGGGATTTGGGGAAGGGCCGCAGGGCGAGGCTTTCGACATCCAGCGTCGGGATGCAGGACCAGATCTCCTGGGTCACGAAAGGAATGACGGGATGGGCGATGATCATGATCTCGGAGAGCACATGGCGCAGACAGGACCGAGCCGCCGCCTTGGCCGCCTGATCCTCGCCGTAGAGCTCGGGCTTGATCAGCTCCAGATACCAGTCGCAGAATTCGCGCCACACGAAACTGTACAGCCCCTGGGCCGACTCGTTGAAGCGGTAGCCCTCGATTTGGGCGGAATGTTCTTTTTTTAGCATCTCCAGACGGTGCAGGATCCAGGAGTGGTGCAGTCCAGACAGCGCCTTGGGGTCGAATTCCGGCTCCGTCCCATCGACATGCATGAGGGCGAAGCGGGCCGCGTTCCAGATCTTGTTGATGAAATGGCGGTAGCCCTCGATGCGCGCCTCGGAGAGCTTGATGTCCCGGCCCATGGCCGCAAACGAGGTCAAGGTGAAGCGCAGGGAGTCGCAGCCGTACTTGTCGATCATGGCCAGAGGGTCGATGACGTTGCCCGTGGACTTGGACATCTTCTTGCCGTGCTCGTCGCGGACCAGGGCGTGGATATAGACGTCCTTGAAGGGCACGTTGTCCATGAACTGCAGGCCCATCATCATCATGCGGGCCACCCAGAAGAAGAGGATGTCAAAACCCGTGACCAGCAGCGAGGTCGGATAGAACGCCTTGAGTTCGCTGGTCTGCTCCGGCCAGCCCATGGTCGAGAACGGCCACAGGGCCGAGGAGAACCAGGTGTCGAGCACGTCCTCGTCCTGCAGGAGGCGCGTGCTGCCGCATTTGCAGGCGGTCGGGTCCACGCGGGCCACGAGCAGCTCGCCGCAGTCCTGACAGGTCCAGACCGGGATGCGATGCCCCCACCACAGCTGCCGGGAGATGCACCAGTCGCGGATGTTGTCGAGCCAGTTGTAGTAGGTCTTGTTCCACTGCGCGGGCCAGATGGTCGTGCGGCCGTCTTCCACGGCGGCCCGGGCCTTCTCGGCCAGAGGCTTGACGGACACGAACCACTGCTCGGACACGAAAGGCTCGATATTGGTCTTGCAGCGATAGCACTGGTTGACCTTGTTTTCGTAGGGTTCCTCGGCCACCAGACATTCACAGGCCCGCAGATCCAGGGCTATGCGCGAGCGGCACTCGGCGGCGCTCAGGTCCCGGTAGGCCTCGGGCGCGTTCTCGTTCATGCGACCCCGGTCGTTGATGACGCTCACCGCCTCCAGTCCATATTTGCGGCCCATCTCCCAGTCGTTCATGTCGTGGGCCGGGGTGATCTTGAGGCAACCGGTGCCGAATTCGCGGTCCACGTAGGCATCGGCGATTATCGGAATGCGCCGCCCCACCAAAGGCAGGATGACGTGCTTGCCGATCATGGACTGATAGCGTTCGTCCTCGGGATGCACGGCCACGGCCGTGTCGCCGAGCATGGTCTCGGGCCGCACCGTGGCCACGGTCACGAAACCAGTGCCGTCTTCCAGGGGATAGCGCAGATGATACAGGGTGGACTTGGCCGGAGCGTATTCGACCTCGTCATCGGCCAGGGCCGTATGGCAGCGGGTGCACCAGTTGACGATGTACTTGCCCCGATAAACGAGGCCCTGCTCGTAGAGTGTGACAAAAACTTCGCGCACGGCCTTGGACAAGCCTTCATCCATGGTGAAGCGCTCGCGGGTCCAGTCCACGCTGGCGCCCATGCGACGGATCTGGTTCAAGATGCGTCCGCCGTAGTCTTCCTTCCATTCCCAGACGCGGCTGATGAATTCCTCGCGGCCCAGGTCCTCGCGCTTCGTGCCTTCGGCCAGGAGCTTGCGCTCGACCACGTTCTGGGTGGCGATGCCCGCATGATCGGTGCCCGGCACCCAGAGCACGGTCTTGCCGTGCTGGCGCATGTAGCGGCACATGATGTCCTGCAGGGTCAGATTGAGAGCGTGGCCCATGTGCAGGGCCCCGGTGACGTTGGGCGGGGGGATGACGATGGAGTAGTTGTCCTTGGGCGCAGCGGCGGCCTTGGCCGCGTCCGGGGTGAAGCTCTGATGGGTCTTCCAGTATTCAAGCCACCGCTCTTCCACCTCGGCGGGTTCGTATCCCTTGGAAAGCATTTCATTGGCCATATGATGAACTCCGAATAGTGAGCTGGTTGCGGCAAAAAGCGCCGGGTCGCCCGGCGCCACGGAAACAAAAATGAGTACTGGGGCGCATGTCAAAAATCAAGCCCGACTTGCCCGCCATCCCCTATCCTGCTAGGCAAGCGCCGTATGCACCAACACACCGCACCCGTGGCCCTGCTCTGGGACGAATCGCACCTGTGGGGCCTGCTCCTGCACCGCGCCCTCAAGGCTCTGGGCGCGCCCTTGACTCTCATCAAGGCCGAACAGGTCGGCGCCGGGGCCTTGCGCGGCCTTGGCTCTGGCACCCTGCTTGTCCCGGGGGGATGGGCCAAGCTCAAATCCCTGGCCCTGGGCGAGGATGGCCGTACTGCAATCCGTGAGCATGTACGCGGCGGCGGCAAGTATCTGGGGTTTTGCGGAGGGGCAGGTCTGGCTCTTGGTTCGGAACGCGGCGCGCCCTTTCTGGACCTGTGCTCCTGGTCGCGCAAGGCGGCAAGGGAGCGCCTGCCCAATTTCAGCGGGCACCTCAAATGCACCATCAATGAAGGTGGCGCAAAGTACGAGGCGGCCCTGCCGGTCTGGTGGCCCTCGCAGTTCGAACCCGGAAACGAAGCTCTCGAAGTGCTGGCGCGTTACGAAGAACCCGGACCGGACTTCTGGTCCGCCGACCTGGATTGGTCCGGCATCGACGCTGCCGAGGTCGGGCAGTGGGAAGAGTTGTACGGCATAAACCTGAACCCGGACCGGCTGCGCCACGAACCATGCATCGTCCGAGGCACATATGGGCAGGGCACGTTCGTGCTGAGCTACGCCCATCTGGAAACTCCGGCCTCGCCCCAGGCCAACACCCTTTTCACCCGCCTGCTCGGGCTCAGGTCCCAGGCCGTGGTACCGGACTGGGACCTGAGCCAGGAAAAGCCGCTGTGGGCTGATGAAACATTGCGCAGCGTGCACTCCAGTCTGGCGGACCTTGTCTCCTTCGGACAGAGCCATTTCTTGCTGTTCTGGCGCACTCCCTGGCTCCTGGGCTGGCGCCGAGGGGTGCCCGGCTCGCCTATGAACTTCCTGCTGGCCATGGCCTGGCAGGCCAGACACACCCCCCCCTCACCCCAGGCCAAAGACTATTGGGCCAGCCAGGGGAAAAAATGCAGGGAACTGTGCCGGGATTTTTGCGCCCAGACTCGCGATTACCTGTTGCAGGAGCGCCGCATCCTGGCCACCTCTCCGTCCTCGCCCGAGGCCAGCGCCTCACCGGGCCTGCAGCGCCGAAAACAGGAACTTTTCGGAAAATTTCCCGGATATGGGGGACTGTACGGAGAACTTCTTCAGACCCTGGACGAGCTTTTATGGCTGCAGATCAGCGCGCAAGATTGCCGGAAAGACGGGCCTTGAGCCCGACAAAGCGGTCGGTTTGCGGAAGCAGAGCAAAGAGGCGATCCAGATAACCGCGCCCGACAAAAATCCGCCTGCTCGCGTCATAAACCAGCTTAGGGCCCCATGACGCGAGCAAAAGCTTGAAATCATTTATATAATGAAGTTCACTATAGGCTGGACTCTCGCCACTGGCAACGGTGTCGGCAACGGATTCGGTCCAGGCCTCCGGCTCGTCTATGAGCCCCAGGGTGACCACCGCATCCCTCGGCCCAGACGCGTCAAGCTTGCCCAGAACCACGGGCACGATGTCGAGCTTGTCCGCGTCCCGGACAACAAGGCAGAGGGCCCTGGTCAACGGATCGAGTCCGTTTGGAATTTCGCGTTTGTTATGCAGGCGCACCGCCGCGACGATACAGTCCCGCACCTGCGGCTCGAACGCTGCCAGAAAATCTCCGCTGCGCAGAAAATCGGCCCCCTCCTCGCCGTGATCGACGGACTGATCGTCGCGATAGGTGCCAAATCTCTCGAACTGCGAAAACCTGCCAATATCATGTACAAGAGCCGCAGCCAGATACGGCGAGGCCGGGGCAATGCGTTCCCTGGCCACGATCTTCGCAGCCAGGGCGTGCACACGTAGGGAATGGTCGCGCTTCAGAATAATGTGCTCGCGCCGCGCACCCAGGCGCAGTGAATACTCGCCCGCCATTTCGACAAAGCGGACGCGCATCTCCCGCAGCACGGACGGATTCATCAAAGACCCTGATAAAACTTGTACAGATCTTCGTCGACAAGGAGTCTGAAACCCTTGTCGGTCTCTTCAAAACGGATGACCATGGCCGGATCCAGGGCCACATCAAGCGCATACTCCGCCAGCCGATTCGCCTCTTTCTGCGCAGCCTCATCAAGCTGTGCGAATTTTCCCATCTCGATCCATTGCGTCATGATTTTCTCCTTCATCACCAATCTATTTTCTCCAAAACTCAGGCATGAACAAAACCAAAACCGTATAAATCTCAAGCCGCCCGAGCAGCATGCAAAAACTCAGCACCCATTTGCCCAAGGCCGGAATCCCGGAATAATTATTCACAGGTCCAACCTCGCCTAAACCCGGACCGACATTGCCAATACACGCCACCACGGCCGAAAATGCGGTCAACACATCCACGCCCATTGCAGCCAAAGCCAGGGACGAAAGAACAAAGAGAGCGATAAAGAGGACAAAAAAGCCCCAAATACTCGCCACCACCTCTTCCTTGACGAGCTTGGCCCCGAACTTGATCGGCAGCACGGCACGAGGGTGCACCAAACGGAACAATTCCCGGTAAGAGTGCTTGAACAGCAGCATGACCCGCATGCACTTGATTCCACCTGCCGTGGACCCGGCGCAACCGCCAATGAACATGCACAAGAGCAGCACGCCCTGCGGCAGGGGGAGCCAGAGTTCAAAGTCCGCGGTAGCGAATCCGGTGGTGGTGATGATGGAAGCCACTTGAAAAACACTGAAATGGCTTTCAAACAAATCGCTCCGGTTATGGTAAGCTGACGACTTTATTTCGCAGGCCAGGGAGTACATTCCCGAGCCGGGGAATACCCGGCCGCGAAGGCCTCCCGCAAGGAGGAAAAATATACCCGATTGGCGGCGCCGACCTTGCGGCCCTGCGCGCAGGACAGGGCGTGAAAGCGCTTGGTGCTCTTCGTGCCCACATAACCCGCCTTCGCCCCGGGAGAACGCAGCAGAACGGGCCAAAAACCTGCGCCCCTGTCCATGGCTTCAGTCTGGGCCGCATGCAAGCGTTGCGTCAACTCCCTGTCCTTGTCGGAGGGGTGAGGATAGACGAAAGCCGCGCCTTCTTCAATCATGAGCAGGTTGACCATTCGTCCATCCGCAAGGCGCGCAACTCCGACCAACCGTCCATAGCGGTCCGTGCCGAGCTCCTTTTTGTCCAGAATCAGGAGCTGACCGGAAAGCAGAGCGGCAAGCCTGGCCCGGGACTCCCCGCTGTAGTACTGTCCGGACTTGTCCTGACGCGAGGCCTCGGGCGCGTCGATACCGCGCAGCCGCAGGCGCTCCCCGCCGCTCAGGACCAGGGTGTCCCCGTCCAGAACCTCTTCGACCCCAACGCGCCACATCTCGGCCAGGGCTACCTGCGCCATTAACGCGAGAGCCAGAACGGCGACCAGCACCCGGAACAGCGGCCCAAAAAAGAAGGCAACCTTCAGGGTTGCCTTGGAATTTGCGGTCAGGTCCGGACTAAGACTCATAATAGGAACGCAGCTGCTGACTGCGCACAGGGTGACGCAGCTTGCGCAGGGCCTTGGCCTCGATCTGGCGGATGCGCTCGCGGGTGACGTTGAAGAGCTTACCCACTTCTTCGAGGGTATGATCGCTCTTCTCGCCGATGCCGAAACGCTTGCGCAGGACCTGCTCCTCACGCGGGGTCAGGTCGGACAGCACCTGGGCGATCTGCTCGGCCAGCTTGGTGTTGACCACCTCGTCGGCCGGGGCCACGGCCTTCTTGTCCTCGATGAAATCGCCCAGGCTCGAATCCTCCTCGTCGCCAATGGGTGTTTCCAGGGAGATAGGCTCCTTGGCGATCTTGAGGACCTTCTTGACCTTCTCCAGCGGGTAATCCATGCGCTCGGCGATCTCCTCCGGAGAGGGGTCGCGGCCCAATTCCTGGACCAGATAGCGCGAGGTGCGCACCAGCTTGTTGATGGTTTCGATCATGTGCACGGGGATACGGATGGTGCGCGCCTGATCCGCGATGGCGCGGGTGATGGCCTGACGGATCCACCATGTGGCGTAGGTCGAGAACTTGTAGCCGCGCTGGTACTCGAACTTGTCCACGGCCTTCATCAGACCGATATTGCCTTCCTGAATCAGATCCAGGAACTGCAGGCCACGATTGGTGTACTTCTTGGCGATGGACACGACCAGGCGCAGGTTGGCGCGAATAAGCTCCTGCTTGGCGTCCAGGGCGTCGGTGTTGCCCTTGCGGATGCGCCACAAAATCTCTTCAAGCTGCTCCACGTCGTGCATGGCGTTTTCCTGCAGCTTGCCCAGGATCTCGATCTTGCCGTTGACCATTTCCTTGAAGGAGAAAAGCTCCTCCATAGTCATGCCGAGCTGGTCGGCAGCGGCCACGGGATTGATGGTACGGGCGTCGAGCTGCTTGAAAATGCCGAAAATCTCGTCCTGGGATTTGCCCAGCGACAGAATGTAGGCCGAAAGATCGCGGCGGCAGTTGTGCATCTGGCGCACATAATCGCCGACGGTCTCGATGATGCGGTCGATGAGGGTCTTCTCAAGCTTGATGTCGCGCAGACACTGCACAACGCCTTCCTTGTAGTCCATGATCTTCTTCTGCACGCCGAAAACACGCTTATCCAGCGTCGCGCACTCGTCGAGGCGGGTATAGAGGGGCTTCTTCTTGCGATAGATGTTCTTCACATCCTCCAGAAGCTTGATGACCCTTTCGCGCTGGTTCATCTCCTCTTCGGAAGGGTCGTCCTCCTCGATGGTCTTGACCACGTCTTTAAGCTTCATGCGGCCTTTTTTGAGGTCCTCGCCTACGCGCACCAGTTCTTCGACGGCCACGGGCACCTCGACCAGGGCGTACATGACCTCGAGCTCGCCGGCTTCGATCTTCTTGGCGATATAGACCTCACCGTCGCGGTCCAAAAGCCCCACGGCGCCCATCTCGCGCAGGTACATGCGTACGGGGTCGTTGCTGCGCGAGGAGTAATCCGCGCCGTCCTCGTCTTCAGCAAGTTCGAGCTTCTCCTCTTCCTTGGGCTCTTCGCCGTCGTCCTCGGCGATCTCGATACCACGAGAAAGCTTCTCGTCGACGATATCAATGTCCAGCTGATCAAAAATGACAATGATTTCTTCTATCTGTTCCGGAGTGTTAACTTCGGAAGGCAGGGCCTTGTTGAGTTCATCGAAGGTCAGAAATCCCTTTTTCTTTCCTTCGGCAATCAGCGCCTGAATTTGCTGAACATCTTTGATATTGCTCATCCTTTCCCCCCAAAGTTGATAAAACTTTTCGCCCGCCGGCGTGAAAATCCCTCTTCAGCCCTGCGTCCGGGCCTGGATCAAGGCCAAAAGACGCAGCTCTTCCTGAAAATCCCCGTTCTGGCGGGCCTTGCGCAGCCCGGAGTTGAGACTTTCCAACTCGCGGCGCTGGCCGGTCTGACGCAAAAATTCCTGCACCTCGTCCCATTCGCACCGACCGTCATCAACCGTGACGTCCTCGCGCATCTGGCACTGAACATAAAACTGCTTTTCGCCCTGATCCAGACGGTTCAGGACTTCATGCGGGCTGACCCCAAAAATCTTTCCCCAAAAAATTCTGCCCCGGTCCGTGGCCAGAGCCTCGCCAAGCCCCAGTTCGTGCAGCTGCCTGTGGTATTCGGGAAAGCGCACGGCAAAAGCCAGCAGATTCTTGTCAAGCTGTGAGGGCTTGCACTGCTCCAGCTTCGCCGAAACCGGCGCTGCCGCGCCAGGGCTCTTCTCGCCCAGCGTACGGCGCAGCTCTTTTTCCGAGAGCCCCAGACCCGCCGCCAGCTTGGGCAGGTAGAAGGACTGCCAGTCCAGTTTCCCCAGCCGCGACATGAAGCCCGTGGCCCAGCTCAGCACATCCTTGGGGGCATGATGCGCCGACAACTGCCGCAAACAGTAATCCAGCCCATCCATGGCCTGCGCGGAAAGCTCCAGCAGGCTTTCTCGGCCATTCTTCTGCAGCACGGAGTCCACGTCCTCGCCCTCAGGCAGGCAGAGCACCCGGCATTTAAGCCCCTGCGTCAGGATCATCTCCGCGCTGCGCAAGGCGGCCTTGCGTCCCGCATTGTCTCCGTCGAAAACCAGATCAACCTGTCCGACCAGGCCCGAGAGCCTGTGCACCTGCTCGCGCGTGAGCGCCGTGCCCAGCACCCCGCAACTGTTCTCGAACCCGAATTGGTGCAGACTCAGCACATCCACGTAGCCCTCGGTCAGGAGCACGCTCTTGCTATGGGACATGGCCCGGCGGGCCTGGAAAAGTCCATAGAGGTGCTCGCCCTTAGTGTAGATGGGCGTTTCGCTCGAATTCAGGTATTTCGGTCCGTCCCCATCCACGAGGCTGCGACCACCAAAGGCCACTGTCTGTGACGACAGGTTCATGATCGGAAAAATGAGCCGCTCTCGAAACCGGTCGTAATATGAGCCCTTGGACGACTTGCTGACCAGACCCGCTTTCTCGGCGGCGGCCTCGGAAAAGCCGCGCCCCCGCAAATGGTCGCGCAATTCGTTCCATCCCGCCGGAGCCCAGCCCAGGCAGAATCGCTCCACGATCTCGGGGGCCAGTCCGCGCCGTGCTATATATTCCCGGGCCGCCTGACCGGGGACGCGACTGAGCACATCCCGATAAAAAACCGCTGCCAGGGCGTGCATATCCAGGCACTGGGAACGGGAAAGCTCGCCAGGCGCCCGGTATTCAGGCCTCCGCTTGACATCCAGGCCAGCCTCCCGTGCCAGGGCCTCCACCGCTTCGCCGAACTCCAGACCGTTTATGGCCCGATAGAACTCGATGATGTCACCCGAAGCCTGACATCCGAAGCAATAATAAAACCCCCCTTCCGGATTGACCGAAAAGGACGGCTTGGTTTCCTGGTGGAATGGACACGGGGCGACCAGCCTGCTGCCGGCCGGCCGGAGCTCCACGTGCCTTCCGATCACGTCCTCGATGCGCAGGCGAGCTTTTATCTCCGCGATCAATCCTGGGTCGAACGTGCTCATCCGGCTCCGCTGAAAAATATTAATCCGCCAAGGTCACCTTGGTCACGCCGTCACCGCCCTCATCCGCGTTGCCCAGACGAAAACCTCCCACTGCCCTTGACCTCTTCAGATGCTCGTGCACCATCCGCCGCATGGCGCCGGTGCCCATCCCATGAACGATCTCGACCTCGGTCCGACCGGCAAGGAGCGCCTTGTCGAGAAAGCGGGACAATTCCGATTCGGCCTCGTCGGCGCGCATCCCCCGCAGATCGAGCCGCAAGGGAGCCACCGGAGAAGGAGCGCTTTTCAGCACGACCTTGCCCCCCTCGGACTTTTCTCGCGCACAGACCGCAACGTCGGCCAGTCCGACCCACAGCGAAACTCCGCCCGTATCCAGGCGGACTCTCTCTTTCCTGCCGTCGATCTCCTGGACCAGACCTGTTTTGTTCCAGGGCAGATAAAGCAGGACCTGCCCCGGGGCAATGGCCTGGATGGAAAGTTTATTTGTGGCTTCTTCCGTTTCCGGCGAGTGAGCCACGCTGTCGCGCAGCTGCGCGATCTCTTTGAGGGCCTCCTTGCGACCACGCCGTCCTTCACGCCACTGGCGCATGATCTCCTGGGAGGCCTCACGCAGCTCCTTTTGCATGCGGACTTTTTCCTGATCAAGCTTTTCCAGCCTGCGGGCAAATTTGAGCTCCAGTTCGCGGGTCCGGGCCCGGGCAGTGTCCAGCTCGTCTTCCTTGGCTGCAGCCAAACGATTCAGGCGTTCAAAAATCACCTCGGCATCGCCCGCATCCAGGTACAGATAATCCTGAGCTCGCGCCAGGATGGACTCGGGCAGGCCCTGCTCACGCGCCACGTCCAGGGCCCGGCTGGCGCCTACCTGGTCGTAGCCGAGCTTGAAGAGCGGCTTTCTGGTATCCGGCGAAAAAATGACCGATGCGGCACGGACCCCTTCCTTGGAAAGTCCGTAGGCCTTGAGCGCCGGAAAATGTGTGGCCGCACCGACCCAGGCCCTACGCTCGAGCAGGCCGTCAACCACCGCCTGGGCCAGGGCCGCGCCCTGACTGGGATCGGTCCCGACCCCGAACTCGTCCAGAATGACCAGGGTGCGCTCATCGATCCTCGGCCAGACCTCGCTGAAATGGCGAATCTGGGCCGTGAAGGTGGACAGGCTTTGCTCAATGGATTGCTCATCACCCATGGACACGACGAACTTGTCCCACAGCGGCATGGTGCTGCCCTCGGCCACAGGCACGGGCAATCCGGCGTGGGCCATGAGGCCCAGAAGCCCCAGAGTCTTCAGGCACACCGTCTTGCCGCCCGCGTTGCCGCCGGTGATGATCAGCGCCCGCTGCCCATGATGCAGCACAAGGTCCACAGGCACGACGTGCTCCTGCCCGAAAATCAGGAGCGGATGCTTCGCCTGGATCAGAGCAAGCGGCGCATCGGAGGTGATGTCGATAACATGGGCGTCGATGCGACGGGCGAAATGGCAGATGGCCAAAAGCCCGTCAAAGCGGATCAGCTCGGCGAAGGTGCGCTCAATGGCACCCTGCTCCATGCGCACGAGTTCACTCAGGAAACGCAGGACCTTCTGTTCCTCGGAGCGCTCCTCCTGCTTGTATTCCTGCAGATCGTTGTTGAGTTCGACCAGAAACAGAGGCTCGAAATAACAGGTCTCTCCGGTCTGGGAATAATCATGCACTATGCCTTTGAGGCGGCCCTTGAAATTGTTCTTGAGGGCCAAAACGTAGCGGTCGGAAGAAATAGTCAGAAATTCGTCCTGCAGGATGAACTGCAGGTCCTTGTTCTCGAAAAAATCCTGCACCTTGCGTGTGCACATCTGATGGACGCGGCGGATCTCCTGGCGCACGGAATAAAGCTCGGGCGAGGCTTCGTCCCGGATAGTGCCGTCTGGCGCCAGGCAGCGCGACAGGGCGGACCATGTCTTGGCAGGCAGGGTCAGGCCCGCCAGCAGCGCGGCCAAGCCGGGGTAACGCTCGCTGTCGGCATCGCCAAGACGCTCCAGGAGGTTGGCGGCAGCTCCCAACATCTCCCGCAGCCCGATCAGTCCGTCCACATCGAGAAAGGCCAGAGGGCTCCGCAGATAGGCAAACACTCCAGCCACATCGGGAAAGGCCGAGAGACGCACGTCCCTGTGGGCGCAAAAATGGATCGCCTCCCGCACCAGGGCCGATCTTTCGGCGATACGGTAAGGATCTGTTTCGGGCAAAAGCGAAAGGCAGGCATCCCTGCCCGCCTCACTGACCGCGAAGTGCGAAAGATGCTGCAGGACCTTTGGATATTCCAGCAGCTGCAATGTTCTTGAATCCATAGGATTACGAAGAAAGCTTGACGCGCACCAGCGCGCTGAGTTCCTTTCCGTCGACACGGCCGGCATGTTCGCCCAGAATGGCGTTCATGACCTTGCCCATGTCCTTCATGCCGGAAGCACCGAGGGTTTGGATGGTCAAATCGACGGCCCCCTCCAGTTCTGTTGAAGAAAGGGCCGTGGGAAGATAGGTGCGCAGAATGAGGAGTTCGCGCTCCTCGATTTCAGCCAGATCGATCCGGCCCGCGGCTCGGAACTGGTCAATGGATTCCAGACGTTGCTTGACCTGCTTGGCCAGAACGTCCAGAATCTCGTTGTCGGTCAACTCCCGGCGAAGATCGACCTGCTTGTTTTTGACGGCTGCCTTGAGCATTCTCAAGACAGCCACCTCATCAGTCTTCTTCGCCTTGAAAGCGGTCACGTAGTCCTTTTCAATGCGTTCAGAAAGACTCATTACATCACCTGAAGTTTACGAATCTTTTTCAGCAGTCTTTTCTTGGCCGCAGCTTCCTTCTTCTTCTTCTGGATGCTGGGTTTTTCGAAATGCTGACGCTTTTTCAGCTCGGAAAGGATACCGGCCTTCTCTACCTGCTTCTTGAACTTACGCAGGGAGTAGTCAAAAGTATCGCTGTCACCCATGTATACACCTGGCAAACGGATCACCTCCCGTCCTTGATCTGGTCCCGCCGCGCTGTGGCTGACAGGAAATTTTGTCTTTTATGCAAACCTCGAATCGATGGCAAGGAAAATAAGGGTCAAAAAAAAAGGGGCGCTCATGCAACCCCTTTTCAAAGCATCATGAAAATCAGGCTATGAAATCTTTTCCTTCACGGTCTCGGCCAGAGACTTCAGGATGACCACGCCAACTCCGCTGCCGATGATCAAAAGCACGGCATAGAGCACTCCGAAAAAAATGGCATGATCAGGCTGCCACCAAGGCAAATCCTGAGGCAGTGGACTCTGGACAGTTTCCCCATGCAACATAGGCCCCCCTCGCGGTAATTACTTGATTGCGTCTTTCAGTTCCTTGCCGGGCCGGAACTTGACAACCTTGCAAGCGGGGATCTTCAGCTCTTCGCCGGTGCGGGGATTGCGTCCGGTGCGGGCCTGGCGCTCTTCAACCACGAAAGTTCCGAATCCGGTGAGGGTCATCTTCTTTTCAGTCACCAGAGTTTCCTGAACGGCCTTCAGAAATTCCGTAAGCGCGCGCTCTGCATTCGCCTTGGTCAACCCAGCCTTTTCCGCCATTTTAGCAACCAATTCAGCTTTCGTCATCAGTCTTCCTCCTTTGCAGTAAATTACCAACGGATGCGTGAGGCTCTCCAGAAGCCTCATGGGCCCGCAGCCGTCAACCTTGGCACATCCAGCCTGATCTTGAAATTTCCTGGACACGGCTGCGACACTTCCTACTGGAAGGAAAGAAACATGTCCATAGGGCCAAACGCTTAGCCCACATCCCTTTCCGGCGCAGACACTCAGTCGGCAGGCAAACAGAATTTCAGTTGCAAAGTCAAGCTTATTTTCAAAAAAACTAAGGTAAAACCTGCCTTGACGGGCTTTTTTGGCCTTTCGAAACACCTTTTCCAGAGTCAAGGATGCGCGCCAGGGAGCGCAATTGATCGGGACCAAGTTCTTCGGGACGGACTCGCCGGTCCACGCCCGTCTCCGCGCACCAGGTCTCCACGGCTTGCGACCAGTGGGCCTTGAGAATCGTACCCAACTGCTTGCGACGCTGCTGAAAAAGGATCTTCACTGTCCAGGACAGGGATGCGGCATCCCCCCAGGCCGGATCGGGACGGGGCAAAAAGCGGACTATGGCAGAATCCACCTTGGGCTGTGGACGGAAAACGTGCGGAGGCACGGTGAACACGTATTCCCCGCGCACGAAATTCCCGACCCACGCCGAAAGCGCGCCATATGTCCGACTCCCCGCCGGAGCCGTAAGGCGCAGAGCCACCTCCTTTTGAACCATGAAGACCATGCTCTTCCAGGACCGGCACCGGCTGACCATCTCCCAGATCATGGGCGAGGCCACATTGTAGGGCAGGTTTCCGATGAGTGACAACCCGGGCAGGCGGCTCGTCCCCTCCCAGCAGAAATCCAGCCCGTCGGCATGCACAACGCCAACCACGGGGAACTCCGTCTTGATCCAGCGCACCAGTTCGGAGTCCTTTTCCAGAGCCATGACGGGGCCGCTGTGCTCGGCCAGAACACGGGTCAGCGCGCCACGGCCCGGACCGATCTCAAGCACGGGATCATCAGACTTAAGCTCCAGGCTTGCGACAATACGTCTGCAGATATTGGGATCGGACAGAAAATTCTGCCCCAGGGAACGCTTGGGAGCAAGGAAAGAGGATCTATCCACGGCGGGGCATCCGACGCTGCCGTTCGAGCCTGCGTCTGGCCCGGCGGTCATGGTACATGAGCACGGCGCGCAGGGTCACGAAATAGGTGCCTACGGCCAAGGGAATGCCGGCAATGCATCCGCCCAGGGTGGTGATGAGCAGCCACTTCCAGCTCCGCTGCAGAAGGTCCAGGAGTGGGAGATGGACAAACTCGTTAATGCTCAGATGCGCCACTTCCCCGGGCACGAAAACCTTGCCCAGCATGTACAGCAGGGGAAAAACGATGGCCCAGTTGAAGGGATTGGTCCACCATGTCCCCAAGGCCGCTGCGATGATGTTGCCCCGCAGAAGAAAGGCCAGGGCCACGGCTATGGCCATCTGCAGGGACAAAAACGGCAGAGCGCCAGCAAACACGCCCAAAGCCAGTCCCAGGGCTATGGACTCGGCCGGGGCCTTGATGCGCACCACGCGCAGGTATGAATAACGGCTCCAGCGAGCGATCCTGACCCAGATTCTTTCCATGAACTCACACAAAAAAAGGCAGTTGGAGCATCCATCCTGCCTTGGTTCCCGGCGTGTACAGTCTGACTTTGCCGTCGCTGTATTGTCCTGCCGCGCAGCTTGTCAAATCATTTCCCTGCATACCGCGCCAGGGGCCGCCCTAAATGAAGGGGGCAGGCTCAGCCTGCCCTCGCCCTCAAGCCACCGGCGGTGTGAACACCCGCGTGGCCATGTCGCGGTCCATCATGAAGAGGCCCCCTCCGTCGGATCCCAGAAGGCGCAATTTCTGCACAACCTCGTTCACGTTATCCTCTTCCTCGACCTGTTCGTCCACGAACCAGCCCAGAAAATTGGCCGTGGCGTGGTCTTTTTCCTTGATGGCCAGATTCATCAGTTCGTTGATGCGGCCCGTGATGTACGCTTCATGCTTGCGAGCCGCTTCCATGGCCGCCAGGGGGCTTTCCCATTCAAACTGCGGCTTTTCGATCGCTCCGAGAGTCACACGTCCGCCGCGCTCGTTCACGTAGCGGAAGAACTTCATCGCGTGAAAGGTTTCCTCCTGGTTCTGGACTGTCATCCAGTTGGCGAAACCGCTCAGATTCTTGTCCTGAAAATAGGCCACCATGGCCAAATACAGGTATGCGGAAAACATTTCGGCGTTGATCTGTTCGTTCAACGCTTTTTCTATCTTGGGACTGATCATTGGTCACCTTCCTTCAAAAATATTTAGTAGTTACAGCAGCTTTTTAACAGCGCCAAGCACCGCGGCATAGTCGGGCTCATGTGTCAGTTCCGGCACGATCTGGACGTAGGACACCTTGCCACCGGCATCGATGACGAAGATCGCACGAGCGAGCAAACGCAGCCCGTCGATGAGCACTCCATAGGCGTGGCCAAAAGCGGCTGTCTGATAATCGGAAACGGTCTGCACGTTCTCTACCCCTGCATTGCCGCACCAGCGCTTTTGGGCAAAAGGCAGATCCATGCTTACGGTAAGGACCTTGACCTTGTCGCCGAGAGCCTGGGCCTCCTGGTTAAAGCGTCTGGTCTCCATGTCGCAAACCGGGGTGTCCAGGGAAGGAACCGCCGAGATCACAACCACCTTTCCCGCCACATCGGCAAGGGACACGGGACCAAGATCGTTATTGACCACAGCAAAATCAGGGGCAACCATGCCAGGAGTGATTTCGGGACCGACCAGTGTCAGGGGATTACCCATGAAGGTCACCACATTATCTCTTTTAACCATTGTAAACTCCCTTGTTTGAGGCCTGGGGCGCCGTGGCCGTCCACGACGATGCCAATCCGGCCGGTTCATTGACAACAGTCAGCAATGTAAGTGTTGCGCCCAAATTCGCAAGAGGGGAAACGCATTTTCGCCCGAAAAAATACCTCGGCCCGTGTCCGATCACCATTTTCAGCTTCTGGTCAACCGCTCACGCCCCTGCTACACGCCCTCCATGCACTCTCCCCGACTGGTTTTCCTTGGCCTGGACGGCCTGCCATGGTCCGTGGCGTGCGACCTCTGCGCTCAGGGGAAGCTCCCAAACCTCGCCACCATCATCGACACCCCCCAATGCAGGGCCATCTCTGCAGAGCTGCCCGAGCTCTCGCCCGTGAACTGGACCAGCCTCTTCACCGCCTCCCAGCCCGGAGAACATGGCGTCTTCGGATTCACGCACATGGACCCGCGCAGCTACGAGCTTCACTTCACGGATTTCACCCATGTGCGCGGGGTCACGATCTTTGAACGGCTGTCGGACCGTGGATTCTTCGCCAAGGTCGTGAACATGCCCAACCTCGCGCCGGTGCGGGCCATGCGGGCCATGCTGGTCGCCGGGTTCCCGGCCCAGACCCTGGAAGGCGCGGTGCACCCCCCTGCCCTGGGCGGCATCCTGGCCGACATCGGGTACACCATCGAGGCCGACACCGTGCGCGGGGCCACGGACCCCGCCTTTTTGCTGGAAGACCTGCACCGCACCCTGGCCTGCCGTCGCAAAGCCCTGGACATGCTGTGGCCGGACATGGCCTGGGACCTCTTCTTCTTCGTGCTGACCGAGACGGACCGCCTCGGCCATTTCCTTTTTCCCGCCCTGGTCGAGCCCTACCATCCCTGGCGATCGGAAGCCCTGCGCTTCATGACCGAATGGGACGCGCTCATCGGACATGTCCTCGCCAGATATCACGACCTGCCCGAACCCAAGCGTCTGCTGATCATGGCCGACCACGGCTTCACGACCTTGGAGCAGGAAGTCGACCTCAATTTCTGGTTGCGCGAGGCGGGCCTCCTGCACCTCTCCCGCCAGCCCGGAAGCGAATGGGATACACAGGCCATCAGCCCGGCCACTCGCGCCTTTGCCCTTGACCCGGGCCGTATCTACCTGCACACCAAAGAGCGCTTCGGACGGGGCCGGCTCTCCCGGGCCGAAGCCGACCTGCTTGGGGCCGAACTGACCCGCGCCCTGTCAGGGCTGACGTGGAACGGCCGCAAGGTCATTCGCCACGTGCATCGAGGCCAGGATCTCTACCGCGGTGCAGAGGTCCGCCTCGCCCCGGACCTGGTGCTGGTCCCGGAGCCCGGATTCGACCTCAAGGGCAAGTTCGGACGCACTGGCATGTACGGTCACTTCGGCCGCCAGGGCATGCACACGGCGGACGACGTCTTTTTTTACGATTCACAGGGCCGAGCGGCCCGCACGCCGGCGGAAGTCGGCCAGGAAATTCTGGATCAATTTGGCATCTCCCCCTCCACCCTTGGGGCCTGAAAAATCATGCGCATCGACTACCAAAACGACCTGAACCCAGCCCAGTACGAGGCCGCAACCACCCTCGCCGGCCCGGTCCTGGTCATCGCCGGGGCGGGCTCGGGCAAGACCCGCACAGTCGTCTACCGCCTGGCCAGACTGGTGGAAACGGGCGTCTCCCCAGCCGAAATTCTGCTCCTGACCTTCACCCGCAAAGCCTCCGCCGAGATGCTGCACCGCGCCGAAGGGCTCCTGGGTCATCAGGGTCTTGGGCTCGTGCGCGGTGGCACCTTTCACGGCTTCGCCTACTCTCTGCTCAAGCACTACGCAGGCCTGCTGGGTTTCGAGCGCGGAGCCACGATCATGGACCGTTCCGACGGCGAGGACATTCTGGGCCAGGCCAAGGATCACCTCAAGATTGGCAAGGGCGACCGCAAATTTCCCAAGCGAGCCACGGTGCTGGGCCTTTACAGCAAGAGCCGCAACAAGGAACTGACCCTCGACCAGGTCCTGCGCCAGGAGGCCTATCATCTGGGCGCGTACGAAGACGACCTGTCCCGCCTGCTGGGCGAGTACGAACGCATCAAGCACGAGTGCGGGCTCCTCGATTACGACGATCTGCTCTTCCTGCTGGAGCGCCTGCTGACTGAGCACCCGCATGTCCGCGAGGCCGTGACCTCATCCATCTCCCACATCATGGTCGACGAATACCAGGACACCAACCTCGTGCAGGCGCGGCTGGTGCAGCTTCTGACCAAGCCCGGAGACTCCAGCCCCAACGTCATGGCCGTGGGCGACGACGCCCAGTCCATCTATGCCTTTCGCGGCGCCAACGTGAGAAACATCCTCGACTTTCCCAAAACCTTCCCCGGCGCCAAAATCGTCAAGCTGGAGCAGAACTACCGCTCCACCCAGCCCATCCTGGAGCTGACAAACGCCATCCTGGACGGATTCCGCGACAAGTTCGCCAAACGCCTCTTCTCCGAGCGCACCGACTCCCGCCTGCCTGAGCACGTGCTGCCCTTCTCGGACCGCAGCCAGGCACGCCTGGTCACGGCCAAGGTTGTGGAACTGTCCCGCGCTTACCCTCTCGACCAGATCGCCGTGCTTTTCCGGGCCGGGTATCAATCCTACCATGTGGAAGTGGAGCTGAACAAGATCGGTCTGGGCTTTCGCAAATACGGCGGGATAAAATTCTCCGAGGCCGCGCATATCAAGGATGTCCTGGCCTGCCTGCGCCTTGCCCAGAACACCTCGGACCTGCCGGCCTGGCAGCGGATACTGGGCAACGTGCCGGGCATCGGCCCCAAGAGCGCGCAAAAAATCCATCACGCGGCCATGATCAACGACCAAGCCTTCATCAGGGCCCAGCGTGTCAAACGACCGGCCCTGGACGAACTTCTGCGCGTGCTCGACACCCTGCGCACCCAGGTCATGCGCCCGTCCACGGCCCTCACCTTTGTGCTCGAATACTACCTGCCCGTGCTGCGCGAAAAATTCCCCGACGACTACCCGCGCCGCGAAGCAGGGCTGGAGGAGTTGGTGCAGATATCCCTGAGCTACGAGGACATCCCCGCTTTCCTGGGCGACCTGAGCCTGGACAGCCCCGACACTGAGGAGGCTCGCGGCCAGGCCGTGACTCTGTCCACGGTGCATTCGGCCAAAGGCCTGGAATGGGACGCGGTGCTGGTCATCGACCTGGTGGAAGAACGCTTTCCCTCGCGCCATGCCATGAACGACAACGACGACTTCGAGGAGGAGCGACGTCTTCTCTACGTGGCCTGCACCCGTGCCCGCGACAGCCTGACCCTCTTCTCCCCCGAGACCCTGTACAGCCGCGAACTTGCGGCCACCACTCCGGCCCGGGTCTGCCCCTTCCTGCAGGACATTCCGGGGCACCTCCTCTCGCGCTACCGCGAGCAGTTCACGGGCGGCGTGGGCCTGCAGACCCTGCCGACCCCCCGCCGCACCCCCGAAAGCGCATCGCCCATGACCACCCGCCCCGGACCGGGCGAAGATTTCGAGGCCGAACCGCCCAGGCCCGCATCCGGCGCCCAGACCCCGGTGCAGGGCACCTACTGCCGCCACAAGATCTTCGGCCGGGGCAAAGTGATCCAACGCGTGGAGCCCAACAAGTACAAAATCAACTTCCCCGGATTCGGGCTGAAGCTCATCATCGAGGATTTCGTGGAACTGGAATGACACAGGCCGAAGCGCCGGTCGTCTGTTCCGCGAAAGGCGATCAGCGGCGAAGACTCGGTCCGGGTGAAGCTGCCACAACGGCATCGACAGGGCCCATCCGCCCCTGACAACCCGCGACCACTGCTCGAAATCAGGCTGACCGCTTTACGCAGTTCGGTTCGATCCGGCATCCCGCGCCACGGCCTCCACGTCAACGTCCAGGGCCCCCTGCTCTTGCCGTCAGTGACCATGACCGGGGATCACGCCCGCCTGCCCATGAACTTCCTGCCTGCATATTTCGTCCTGACTCATGGGGCCAGCCTTCATCCCATCCCTTTTTCTCGCGAATTGGTACGGGAGATGCTTAAGCCTTGTGAACTACTGCTCGAAAACGTGTCACGTGCAGCCCAGGGAGAAACTTCATGTTCGATTTCGATGTGCTTATAATCGGGGCCGGGCCCGCTGGAAGCGCCACGGCCATACATGCCGGACGCGCGGGACTTCGCGTTCTGCTGATGGACGCCAGTGCCTTTCCCAGGGACAAGGTCTGTGGCGATTCCCTGTCTTCGGCCGGGGCAAAGTGATCCAACGCGTGGAGCCCAACAAGTACAAAATCAACTTCCCCGGATT
>JFJP01037785.1_pt1 | contig 28532 bp, 20 predicted proteins | sample 431651 | NCBI WGS metagenome assembly JFJP01 (sample SAMN02602958, study PRJNA72255) | Microbial mat metagenome, whole genome shotgun sequencing project. | biome: fresh water; feature: sink hole; material: water; isolation source: purple microbial (photo- and chemosynthetic) mats found in... | reverse complement strand
TTCCTGTGTATGAACCAACTCTTCGCTGAAGAATATCCCTGGCACGCGACAGGTTTGATTTTGATGTACCCTCTGAAATATTCATCATTGTCCCAATCTCCTTATGAGAATATCCTTCAATAGCATACAGGTTAAAAACCATTCTGTACTTAGGAGGCAACTCCCTTATTATACCAAGAAGATCATTTGCCTCAAGTCCTGCATAATCCTGATTATCAGGCTCTGCATCAGGCTCCTGGATAGAATCGATATCATCGACCCTGTACAGATTATGCCTGCTTCTGAACTTCTCAAGGGCGGTATTTACAGTTATCCTGCGCATCCAACCCTCAAAAGAACCCTCATGCTTGTAATTCTTCAGGTTCTCAAAGATCTTAATAAACCCTTCCTGCAAAATATCCCTTGCCTCTTCGTCATTACCTGAATACTGCAAACATACGGCATACAGTTTTGATGCATGACGTCTGTACAGGATCTCCTGATCTCTCCTGTCGCCGGCAAGGCAACCTTTTATTATTTCTTTGATCTCTGACAAGGCTTTTACCTGTTTGAGAACATAAAAATAAATAAAAATTACCTTACAAGATGCCAGTAAGTACAAAATAATGATGCTAAATAAGGTTCTAAGGTTGCTTTTGGAACAAAATAGAAAATGAAATCCATTAACCGCAAAGGTCGCAGAGTATTCGCAGAGAACCGCAGAGTGACTCCACTCCCTTTCTAATTTACTTCGCTGGCGCGGATTTGTAATCCGTGCCTCTAACCATTAGCACGGATTACAACCGAGCAGAGTCAAGGCACCGATTACAAATCGGCGCCAGCCACTGTGAGCTCGCCGAAGGCAAATCCGCGCTAGCGACTTTCGACTAAAGATGAATAACCTCTCCGTATGCTGCAGCCGCTGCCTCCATAATTGCCTCAGACATTGTCGGATGCGGATGGACAGCTTTTATAATTTCATGAGCTGTTGTCTCGAGTTTTCTTGCGACTACAATCTCGGCAATCATCTCAGTTACATTGGCTCCAATCATATGAGCACCAAGAAGTTCTCCATATGTGGCATCAAATATTAGTTTCACAAAACCATCTTTGGCACCAGCTGCGCTGGCTTTCCCCGAAGCAGAAAATGGAAATTTTCCTACCTTAATTTCATATCCGGCTTCTTTGGCAGCAGCTTCAGTAAGTCCCACAGAAGCAATTTCAGGATTTGTATATGTACAACCCGGAATATTTTTATAATCAAGCGGTTCAACCTCTTTGCCTGCAATTTTCTCTACACAGATTATTCCTTCTGCTGAAGCAACATGTGCAAGTGCAGGTCCATGAACAATATCGCCAATTGCATAAACTCCCGGAACAGAAGTGCGGTAATAGTCATCAACAACAACTTTACCTTTCCCGGTCTTCACTCCTGCTGACTCAAGACCGATTCCTTCTATATTTGTCGAAACACCCACAGCTGATAAAACAATATCCGTTTCAATAATCTCAGTCCCTTTTGGAGTTTTTATCGTAACCTTACATTTAGCCCCTGAACTATCAACCGACTCAACTGATGAATCTGTCATGATCTTCATCTTCATCTTTTTAAACGACCTTTCCAGTTGTTTAGAAACCTCTTCGTCTTCGTTAGGAACGATTCGGGGAAGAAATTCTACAAGTGTTACACTGGTACCTATTGACTGATAGAAATAAGCAAACTCACTTCCGATTGCACCCGACCCTACAACAACCATCGATTCAGGCTGTCTATCAAGCGTCATGGCCTCCCTGTATCCGATAATTTTTTTCCCGTCCTGTTTCAGGTTCGGAAGCTCTTTCGATCTGGCACCTGTTGCAAGGATAATATTTGTTGCAGTATAAGTTTTCTTTGCACCATCCTGCTCTTCAACTTCAACACTGTTCTTTCCTGCAAGTTTCCCGTTGCCTTTAATATGAACTATACTATTCTTCTTAAAGAGAAACTGGATTCCCTTGCTCATACCATCGGCTACTCCCCTGCTCCTTGCAATAATAGCCTTAAAATCAGGTTTTACTTCTCCTGAAATTGTTATACCATATTCCGAAGCATGATTCAGGTAATCAAACACCTGGGCACTTTTAAGAAGCGACTTTGTGGGTATGCAGCCCCAGTTAAGACAGATCCCTCCAAGCTCAGCTTTTTCAATCACTGCCACTTTCAATTTCAATTGCGATGCCCTGATTGCAGCCACATAGCCGCCTGGTCCGCTGCCAATAATAATCAGATCGAAGTCCATTGTTATTATGATTAATTTGTGTTTAGACTATTTGAGGAAAATTTTATTATAATCTGAGTTACAATCTTCACAATTACCCAAATTATTGCCAGTGTAAAAATTATTGTTGCTCCAACCGGAATTCCGGCATAATATGAAATCACATAACCTGTTGCCGTGCCAATAAAACCTGCCAGAATCGACCATAAAACTATTTTCACATAAACTTTTGTAAAAAGCATAGCGATATTAGGGGGAATCGTCAGGAGAGAGATTACAAGTACCACCCCTGCCATCCTGATATTCAGCACAATAGTAAGAGCAATAAGCGATGTTGTAATATACTTGAAGATATCAACATACGATGAATAGGTTCTTGCAAACACCTCATCGAATGATATATATAGTATTGTTCTGTAAAATACAACAAAATAGAGTATCAGTACAAGCGACATAGATCCAAGTGCTATAAGATCGGCATTCGTGACAGTCAGAATACTTCCGAAAAGATAACCCATCAGATTAGGAGTATAACCGGGTGTAAGGTAAATGAATATAATTCCTATTGCCATTCCGAATGCCCATAGAATACCAATTGCAGAGTCTTCTCTGATCTTTTGCTTCACCGAAAGATATTCCACTCCAAGTGCCGACAAGATTCCAAATACTGCTGCTCCGATAACCGGGTTGATTCCTATGAAGTATCCAATTCCTATTCCGCCGAATGAGGCATGAGTAATACCGCCACTCAGAAAAACCATACGTTTTGAGACCACATAAGTTCCTGCCAATCCTGCAGTTATACTCGCAAATATTGCACCCAGTATCCCCTTAATTATAAAATCATATTGAAATATATTGCTATCCACTATTTATGTGTTTTAAGTACTGTATGAGGTATGGGGCCATGTGCAAGTACCTGAATCGGACAGCCGTATGCAAGAAGGTCCTCATTTGATATTTCAGAAGAGGGGTGATAATGCAGGCTTCTGTTTACACATGCAAAGGATTTAATATGTGCCGAGATTGTTCCCACATCATGCGAAACCATTAGTATTGCCATTCTGTTATTAAGTTCTTTCAGCTTTTCATAAAAATCATTTTCAAATGTAAAATCGACAAAATTCCCCGGCTCGTCAAGCAATAGCAGTTTGGGATCTCCAATAATTGCTCGTCCAAGAAAAACCCTTTGCATCTGACCTCCTGAAAGTTCATTTATAGCGGAGCCAGCTAACCCCTCAAGTCCAAGATCATCAATTACTTTTGCTGCCTTCCTTTGGTCTTCCCTGGTCATCCTCGAAATAATACCTTTGTGCATCATCAGACCCGAGAGAATAATATCAGTTACCGTAACCGGATAGTTTGAATCACCCGTTGATATTTGCGGCAGATAACCTATTTTACTTCCTGTGAGCAGGTTAGAATTAAATACTATTTCACCCTTTACAGGCTTCAGAAGGCCTAAAATTATTTTCAGAAGGGTGGTTTTCCCCCCTCCGTTCGGTCCGATTACCCCAATAAAATCATTCTCCTGAACATAAAAGTCAATATCCTTAAGTACGATACTGCTGCCATAAGAGGCCGACAGAGACTTCATTTCAAGAAGATTAGCCATTTTCTGCTATCTTATTTTAGTGTTAAGTGTATTATAAATCTCATCAAGGATATAAGTTGTTGACGATAGCCATTCCTCTGATAATGGGTCTACTATCTTTACTTCAGCCCCTATCTCTTTTGCAATTGCATTTGCGTTCTTAGGGTCATACTCCCTTTGAAGGAAAATTATCTTTACGCTGTCGAGCCTGGCATGGTCAATCATCTCTCTTAACCTCGAAGGGTTCGGTTCCTTTCCTTCAAACTCAACAGGGATCTCTTCGAGATTATAATCTCTTGCTATGTATGCGAAATTAGGATGGTATATCATGAATGATCTCCTTTTAAGAGAGGAGAACTTTTCACGGGACTGTTTATCGAGCTCATCAATTTTTGTGAGAAATATACTGTAGTTTTCTTCATACTTCTGACCTTGAGCCGGGTTGAGGAGGATAAGAAAATTCTTAACTGACTCCGCCATAATCTTAGCACTCACAGGAGATACCCAGTAATGGGGATCAGCCCCTTCCACATGTTCCCCTTCGTGCTGGTGCTCCGAAACAATTGGATCTATATTATCTCCTAGACAAAGTTTTTTCATTGTCTTGTTGGTCTCGTAAAACCGTTCAAGCCAGTTCATTTCAAAACCCAGGTAACCATTACTTATGTAGCCTGATGAATTTCTCAATTTATTAATCTGTTCAGGTACAGGCTCATAAACATGAGGGTCGGCCCCTGCCGGCACCATGACATTCACAGAAAAATCATTACCGGCTATTGCTTCAACAAAATACTTAAACGGGGCTATACTAACTGTAATAATTCTTTCATTTTCTTTGCGGTCCTGACCTCCGCATGAAGCTAGTAAAACAGTAATCAGAATAATAAAGATTCTTTTCATCAGAGGTATAATATCAAAACTGGTACAAATTTAACATATAACAGAACATAAGGTTTAAGTGTTGCAAATAAAATAATATAAGCTATTTTTGAAAATGGATTTAAATGAATCCCTTTTTTCAGGATGAAGAACAAAGGAGAGATACTTGCTGCTATACTCAGAAATTTTAAGGACTGCTATTTCTTCCTGCATAATACGAAAGATTTTAGTATAGTTGAGAGTATTATGAATGAAGGTTTTATCTTTGAGAGTCAGCTGCCACACTCTACCGACAGAGTTAATCCTTATGAACCTATTGAAGTTACATATTTCCTTTTTCAGAGGAAGGATTATGGCAGTTATACTATGATAATAGCTATACCTAAAGCTATTTACGAAGACTATACTGAAGTCTCTAATAATAACGACACGGGCATTGAAGAGGTTTTTTCAATAACCGAGCCGGTTTTTGGGGATAATGATGAGCTGATCTATACTGTTTCACCCAAACATATACTGGGCTATTTTAATATCAAGACAGCTGAATTTTATCAGAACAAAAACTGGGATCCGTTCTTTAACGCCTGGAAGTCAAAAACACCCGGGAAAAAGCCTTTTAAATACGATAGAAAATGAGATTCGGAAAGCTGCACTCCGGATGGTCATTAATAAATGTATGTAATACACTTAAATTTTTGTTTTTATATGAATTCAAATATATTCAAGATGAAAAAAACCTTCAGAAATGCGCTCCTGACTGTAACGTTTTGTATTGGCGTTATTCAGCTTTCAGCACAGGCTCAATACACCGATTATAAAACGATGTCGCAGAAAATTGAGGTACTCACAAAAGAGTACCCGTCATTGTGCACCTCAAAATCGCTTGTTAAAACCGCCGGAGGAAAAGATATATGGGTACTTACCATAGGTACAGGCGATAAAGAAAACAAACCCGGAATTGCAATAGTCGGAGGCGTTGAAGGGAGCCATATCCTTGGAAAAGAACTTGCTGCCGGATTCGCAGCATCGCTTCTTAAAGAATCATCATCAGATGAGATTAAAAAACTGCTCGACAAAGTTACATTCTATATCCTTCCTGATGCAAGCCCTGATGCTGCTGACCAGTTTTTCTCCGAAATGAAATATGAAAGGAATAATAATTCTAGATCAGTTGACGACGATAAGGACTTTACATACGATGAAGATCCATACGAAGACCTTAATAAAGACGGGTATATAACTCTTATTCGTGTAACCGACCCGGCAGGTAAATTCATCGAAAGCACTGAAGATAAAAGAATTATGGCTGAAGCCGATCTGGCAAAAGGGCAGACAGGAAATTATCTTGTTTTCTCTGAAGGAACTGATAACGATAAAGATGAAAAATTCAATGAGGACGGACAGGCAGGTGTAAACTTCAACAGAAATTTCACATATAACTATGAAGAATTTGGTCTGAATGCCGGCCTGCATCCTGTTTCAGAACCCGAGACAAAAGCTGTGGCTGATTTCCTTTTTGACAAATTCAATATTTATGCTGTTTTTACTTTCGGTCCGCAGGATAACCTGGGTCAGCCCTGGAAATCATCCGATCGTCCAAATGCTGACAGAAGAATAACCGCAATTCTGAAAAGTGATGAGGTGATTAACAAACTTGTCTCGGAAAAATACCATGAAATAACAGGTGCAAAGGGAGCTCCTGTGACCAAAACATCACCGGGAAACTTCATGGAATGGGCTTATTATCATTATGGCAGATACAGTTTCGGAACTCCAGGCTGGTGGTTCGTTCCTGAAAAAGATAAAAACACTGAAGCTCAGTTTCTTAAATTTGCTGAGAAGAACAAGATTAAGGATGTCTTTGTACCATGGACAGAATTTAACCATCCTGATTTCCCGGGGAAAAAGACTGAGATCGGAGGTATTAAACCATATGCAATGACAAACCCTCCTGCAGATACACTGGATGCTCTGACTGCCAAAAATTACAAATTTATTACCTCAGTTGCCAAAATGCATCCTGAGCTTGAATTCCTTGATATTAAAACTGTTAACACAGGAGAAAATATATTCAGGGTAACACTGAAGGTGCATAATAAAGGTGTATTTGCAACCTGTTCCGAAATTGGAGAGATGAATTCATTCACCCGCATAATGAGGCTGACATTTGACCCTGGCAAAACAATAAGTATTCTCAGCGGTTTGAAAGTACAGCGGATCTCAAGACTTCAGGGCGATCAGACAGTTGAATACAGCTGGCTTGTGAACGGTAAAGGATCTGTTAAGGTAACTGCCGGGGCGCTGAATGTCGGAACAATTTCGACAACAATTGATCTTAAGTAATTATTATCCAAATCGTTGACCATCATGAAAAAAACAGTCAAAATATCAATACTGGCCATATTAGCAATTTCGCTGACACTTTCTGCATACTCTCAGAGCGATCCGTTTTTCTATAAGGCTGCAGGATCGCCGGCAAATCCTAAAGTCCAGGCATCATGGAATAAATACTACACCTATGCAGGAGTAGTTGATCTCTGCAACAAACTGGCAAAAGCCTATCCCGATCTTGTAACAATTGAGACGGCCGGAAAATCTGTTCAGGGCAGAGCGATTTATGTGCTGACAATAACCGACAAAAAGATATCCAGTCCCGATCTAAAACCCGGCTACTGGATTGATGGGAACATACATTCAATTGAGCTTCAGGGAACAGAAATGGCTTTGTACACTGCCTGGTATCTGTGCGAAATGTTTAATGAGAATGAGTTCATAAAGCAATTGCTCGCTGAAAAAACATTTTATATAGCACCCACAATTAATCCCGATGGCAGGGAGTATTTCACCTCCGCCGGCGTTCCTCCACGTTCAGGTCTTGCACCAAGGGATAACGACCGCGACGGTTTGCTTGATGAGGACGGACCGGACGATATGAATGGCGATAAGGAAATAAACCAGATGAGAAGGAAGAATCCTGAAGGTAGTTTAATAGTTGATCCGAAAGATAACAGAAGAATGATCAGAGTTGAAGCGGGGAAAAAAGGAGAATATGAATTGCTTGGATCGGAAGGAATTGACAATGACGGCGACGGACAGATTAATGAAGATGGTCCCGGTGGTTATGACGGAAACAGAGACTGGGGATTCAGCTGGGAACCCAACTATATTCAGGGCGGAGCCGATAAATATCCGTTCTCTTTTCCTGAAAATCAGGCTGTGCGCGACTTTGTACTGAAACACAGAAACATAGCAGCATCACAATCATTTCATAATTCAGGAGGAATGATACTAAGAGGACCTTCAGTACAGGGAGGCGGCTCAGAAGTATTCAGCCGGGCAGATGAAACTGTAATTAATACGATAGGGAAAACAGGAGAGAAAATGATACCTGGCTATAAATTGCTCACAATCTGGAAAGACCTGTACACAGTATGGGGAGGCGAACTTGACTGGATGTATGGTGCAATGGGCTGTTATGTATACTCAAATGAACTGTGGACATCCTATCTGATGTTTAATGATTCCACCTATTCAGATGAGTATGAATTTGACAGGCTTCTGCTTCATGAAGATGCATTTATCCCATGGAAAAAAGCCACACATCCCGTCTATGGCGAGATTGAGATAGGCGGCTTCAGCAAAAACTTCGGAAGATTACACCCCGGATTCCTTCTTGAATCAGATGCTCACAGAAATGCAGCCTTCTGCATTTATAACGCTTACCAGCTTCCAAAGATTGAAATAACAAACCTGAAGGTGAAAAATCTCACCGGAGGACTAAAAGAGGTAAGTGTGTCAGTTGAGAATAAAAGGATGACTCCGACACATTCAGGGACTAATATTAAATACAAGATTGACCCTCCGGATTATGTTTACCTCGACGGAGGAACAGTAATCTCGGGAATGATAGTAGAAAATGCAGACCTCAATATTACTACCGAACAGAAGAAAAACCCGCAAAGAATTGAGTTGTCCAACATTCCTGGTTATTTATCAGCCGCAGGTGGTGGCTTCGGAGGAGGATTCGGAAGAGGCGGGTCAGCAGGAAACGGGAAAATAAATATCAAGTGGATTGTAAAAGGGGGAACTAAATATACCGTGAGAGTTGAAAGTGTAAAAGGGGGAAGAGCAACCGCACAGACAGAATAAAAAAAGGGGAGACTGTCCTCTGCCCGACTGTCTCCCCTCATACTTAGGAATGAAAACTAAAACGTCTGAAGTGAAATTTTAAAGAAGCCTGAAGCCTTTGTTGAGGTGATTTTGAATTTCCATTCACCTGCTTTATCCTGATTTTCGGTTTCGGAAATACTGAATGATTTTCTCCAGTTAAGATTACCGAATTCATCAATAACTATATCAGAATAGTCCTTGCCGTTTGGCATAACAATCTTTATGCGGATCTCGCCTGCCTTGCAGTCGCCATTCACTGAAAGAATTACCTGATTTACTGTTTTTTCAACATCGAAGGAGTAATCACGCGAGAAAGTACTTTCCTTTACTGACTTTGAAAAATCCCATGTTGTCCTCTCCTCATCACCACCCCTGGCATGATTGAAATAGGCATTTCCACCAAATGCATCACCTCCTGAATAATTAAAGACGAATGGATCGGGTCCTGTACTTGAAATTGTCCTGGTTCCTGAAGATCTACCGCTTCTTGTGATTACCCTTACCTCGGGACCTTCAATGGTTTCTGTAACTATATCATCAGCGGCAATTTCCTGCTCTTTTTTAAGCATCTCAAGCTCGATTTGAGCTTTCTTCTGTTCTGCCATAGCTTTTTTCTGCTCAGCGATTGCCTGCTCCATCTGAGCTTCCTTCTCCTTTTCAGCTTTCGACTTGTCCTGAGCCGCTGCCTGCTGCATTAATGTACCTGCAGTAAGAAGAATAATTGTTATAAATAATACTTTTAACTTTTTCATGACTGCCTTTCTTTAGTTAGTTTGACATTGTAAAGATACGGCCTGATTAATCTCCCCAGTGTTAACACAGGGTTAACACCGGGTTAATGTTTGGAGACTCTGCATGACTTACATATAAAATGAATAAATTTGAAAAAGTAAAAAACAGAAGATGAAAAAGAAAAATACGGTTCTGATTCTTGGAGTCACATCAATACTAGTTTTAATTTCTGTGCAGGTATTTATTATTGTTGGCGTCTGGAAACAGAAGAATGAAACGTTCTCCCTCAGATATACAATCAGGTCGCAGGAGGCAATTAATTATATAAGAAGAAATAATTCATCACTTGGACTCGACACTGTAAGGGTCCTGCTTAACAATTATGCAGACAAATCAATACTTGAACTCAGGCAGATAACCGATCCTAAGGAACTTGAAGCTAAAAAGCAGGAAATTCTGGAAAATTTTACATTTATAGTTAATAAGGAACAGGATCTTTCAGGATTGCTTTCATCGTATTTTGAAATGAGATCGCTGGATAAAAACTTTAATTATTCAATCGTAATCAACAATCTTGAATATTTAAACGGGGATACAATTAAAATATATCAGAGCGAAAGTTTCGCAATAAGAAGAGCATCCGACCGTGCCAGAAGAATTCTACCAACGGAGGTCCCGGGTTCAAAAATTTTTATAACCTGGCAATGGCTCGAAGGAAACCATTACAGGCTGAATTTTGATTTCTACATCGATTATGCAGATAAGCAAAAAGTGATTTTCCGGGAAATGTCAGGGTCTCTTGGCCTGACAACATTAAGCATTCTGCTTGTAGGAATAATGTTTATGATAACATTCCGGAACCTCGAGGAAGAAAGAAGACTATCAAACCTGAAAACAGATTTTATCAATAACATGACTCATGAGCTGAAAACACCACTTTCGACAATTACGGTGGCCGGTAAGACTCTGGAAATGGCTCAGATAAGAACCAATGAAGCAAAGATACTCGAGACAGCCAAACTTATAGGGAAACAAAGTGTACACCTCAACCAACTGATCAATATGATCCTTGAAATAAGCATGTGGGAAAGGACACAGTTTCAGCTTGATAAACGGACTGTTGAAATTGAGGAGCTGATGGCTGATGTGGTTGACAGCTTCAAATCAGGTGGCGGAAGCAATGCAACAATCAATCAGAAATACAATTTCAGCGGAGCAAAAGCTGATCTTGATGTGGTATACTTTACTACTCTTCTCAACAACCTCCTTTCAAACGCAGTGAAGTATTCCGACAAAATTCCGGTTATTGATATTGAAGGTTCCGCCGAGAATAATTCTATTTGTATATCGGTTGCCGATAACGGGATAGGGATTAATAAGCTTGACCAGAAACACATTTTTGATAAATTCTACAGGGCGTCAACCGGGAATATTCATAAATTTAAAGGGTTGGGGCTCGGACTTTACTATGTTAAAAAGATTGCCGAAGCACATGGCGGAGATGTTACTGTAAGCAGTAAACCCGGGAGCGGAAGTACATTTACAATTACTATCCCGGGAATTTCATAATAGAATAATACAATTTAAGATACTGAAAATAAACAATATAGCACAAACATGAACAGAGTTAAAATAATTATCATAGTATCTTTTCTGGTTTTCCTTTGTGCAATTTCGCAGGCGCAAAAAACCTATTGCAACCCTATTAATATCGATTATGGCTATTGTCCAATTCCTAACTTCTCTACATTCGGAAAACACAGGGCTACTGCAGATCCTGTAATCGTTCTTTTCAAAGGAGACTACTACCTGTTTTCAACGAATCAGTGGGGATATTGGTGGAGCCCCGATCTAAGTCACTGGACCTTTGTTGCAAAGTCATTTCTTAAGCCATATCATAAAGTCTACGATGATCTTTGTGCCCCGGCAGTATGGGTTCAGGGCGATACCCTGCTTGCATTCGGATCGACCTACTCAAAGAATTTCCCGATATGGATGAGCACGGATCCAAAAGGAAACCAGTGGAAGGAAGTTGTTGACTCATTCGAAATTGGAGGATGGGACCCTGATTTCTTCACAGACACTGACGGTAAATTATATATGTATAACGGAAGCAGCAATGCCTACCCTCTTTACGGTATTGAAATTAACCGCAAGACTTTCGAACCGATTGGAACAAGGAAAGAGCTGCTTCTGCTGAACGATGAAAGATATGGCTGGCAGAGGTTCGGGGAATATTATGATAACACATTTCTGAACCCTTTCGTTGAAGGAGCCTGGATGACAAAACACAATAACAAGTATTACCTTCAGTATGGTGCTCCCGGAACTGAGTTCAGCGGCTATGCCGACGGAGTTGCAGTAGCTGATAAGCCTCTTGGCAATTTCATTCACCAGTCGATGCCTCTCTCATACAAGGCTGGCGGATTTGCCCGGGGAGCCGGCCATGGTGCAACATTTCAGGATACCTGGGACAATTACTGGCATGTAAGCACAATTGTTATTTCAGTTAAAAACAATTTTGAACGGAGAATAGGAATCTGGCCTGCCGGATTTGATAAAAATGATATAATGTATTGTAATACAGCTTTCGGTGATTATCCTCACTATCTTCCGACCGGCAAAGCCAATCATCTCGAGAGCAGATTTACAGGCTGGATGCTTCTAAACTATAACAAACCGGTTCAGGTATCATCTTACATGTCAGGCTATCCTGCCAATTATGCAGCAGATGAGAATATTAAAACCTACTGGTCGGCAGTCACAGGAAATGCAGGAGAATGGATTTCAACCGATCTTGGAGCACTATGCACAGTTAATGCAGTTCAGATAAACTATGCTGATCAGGATGCCGATATAATGGGAAAAGTGAAAGGTTTGTATCATCAGTATAAACTATATTATTCAGTTGACGGGAAAAAATGGAATATACTTACAGATAAAAGCAAAAATGCTACCGACGTGCCACACGATTACATTGAACTTACTGAACCTGTAAAGGCAAGATTTATTAAACTTGAAAACATCCACGTACCAACCGGAAAATTTGCAATTAGCGGGTTGCGGATCTTCGGAAACGGGAACGGACCTAAACCTGGTAATGTAAGTGATTTCATTGTACTCAGGACCGAGAGTGATAAAAGGAGTGCCTGGTTGAAATGGAAACCGGTCGATGACGCCTATGCCTATAATATCTATATGGGAATTGCTCCTGATAAAATGTATAACTGCATAATGGTGCATGGAGCAAATGATTACTGGTTAAAGACAATGGACAGAAACGTTACTTACTATTTCAGAATTGAGGCAGTGAATGAAAACGGGATATCACAGTTATCGGAATTGATTAAATCGGAATAGGCATAGAACAAAAGACAGAAACAGAATTATATCAAAATGAATCTGTTTTCACAATAACACTAAAAGGTAGTATATTTACTAAAGCATTGCATTAACAATTTAAAATGTCAGGAAGATGAAAGTTTTATTAGCTGAAGATGACAGGGATTTTGGAAATATTTTAACACAATATGTTACTATAAGCGGTTTCGATGTAACACTTGGCCGCGATGGTAAAGAGGCATGGGAATTGTTTAACCAGGACAAGTTTGACATATGTGTGTTCGATGTAATGATGCCTGAGATGGATGGGTTTTCACTGGCCGAAAAAGTAAAAGAAGCCAAACCTGATATGCCGGTAATATTCCTGACAGCTAAAAGTCTAAAGGAAGATATTGTCCGCGGACTCAAGATAGGCGCGGATGATTATATAACAAAACCATTCGATCCGGAAGTTCTGATCCTTCGAATAAATAACATTCTGAAAAGGGCATATTCATCTTCAAATGACGAGTATAAGGTATCAAATACAATACTTAATTATAATTCACTTGAACTGACAAGCGGAAGTACAAAGGAAAAACTTACCCTTAAGGAGGCACAACTATTAAAATATTTCATAATTAACAAGAATAAAGTTCTTGCCAGAGAGGACATACTAACAGAGATCTGGGGCGAAGACGATTACTTTCTTGGCAGAAGCATGGATGTTTTTATAAGCCGGTTAAGAAAATATGTTTCGGAGGATAAAAATATAGATATTCGCACAGTAAGGGGCACGGGGTTTATACTGGAGGAAATTACTAAAACAGAATAGAGGTGTGAGCTGTGCAGGATGCAAGATGCAGGATGCAGGATGCAGGGTGCAGGGTACATTGTACAGGATCACGACTCACGACGCACGGAAGAAAAGAATGGCTTAAATAACTTTCTGAAATGAAAGCCCCCTTGGGGGGTTTGGGGGTTAAAAAAAAAGCTGCCTCATTTCTGTAGCAGCTCTTTTTATTATTACTATTTCTTCCTGATACCGTGCACCTTGCACCATGCACCATGCAACTTGCACTTATTGGTTATTTCTTCGCTCCCAGTATCTCATTCACCTTATTGTAAAGATCTTCACCTCTGAGGTTTCTTGCAATGATTGTACCTGTTTCATCGAGAAGGAAGTTGGCTGGAATTGAGTTTACTGCATACATTTTAGCTGCTGCATTGCTCCAGTACTGAAGGTCAGATACATGCGTCCATGTAAGTTTGTCATCTTCGATTGCCTTAACCCAATCCTCTTTTTTCTGATCGAGAGAAACACCATACACATCAAATCCTTTCTTATTGAATTCGTTATATACCTTAACAACATTCGGGTTCTCAGCGCGGCAAGGACCGCACCATGCTGCCCAGAAATCAACCAGCAGTAACTTGGTTCCGAATTTTGATGAAAGCGTTACAGGGTTTCCGTCTTTATCATTCATTGTAAAATCTGGAGCTTTCTGCCCAACAGCAACTGCTTTCATAACAACAACTCTTTCTTTAAGCGCTTTCATCTGAGGAATAGCAGCAACTGCTGTATCAAGTGCGTTTATAGCAGCTTCAATTTCTGTTGCTTCCATTTCATAACTCAGACTTGAAAGTAGAGAAGGGGTAACATATGATGCAGGATGTTCTTTAACATAATTTTTCTGAAGATCTGACATTTCTTTCTGAATACCGTCAAGGGTCTTCTCAAGTTCTGCCATTTTAGCTTCATCCTTGGCTTCATTTGCTGCCCTGTATTCCCCATAAGTTGACTGGTATTTTTCGCTCAATGGTTTGTTTGAATCAACAAATGCTTTGTATTCATCCTGAGTTTTTGAGCCAGTTATTGTTGCTTTAAAAAGTGAATCAAGAGATCCGTTAATTGAAATTTCAGAATTCTCAATATAAAATGACGTTCTCTTTTTGGTAGTTCCTGCAACCAGCATTATCATCTGAGGGAAATCAACTTTTCCACCTTTCATTGTAAATGAACCTTTGTTTGAAACTGCTGAATCGATAGTAACATATTTTCCTGCATCTCTCTTCTGGAGGTAGAAAATAATACTGTCAGAACCCTCTATCTTACCTTTAACTACATAATGTGGTTCGGAAGAACAAGCACCGAGAATTACTGCTATAACAAACAGATACATAAGTTTTTTCATAATCATTTTTTTGAAGTTAGAATCAATAATTTTGGTTTGGTCGCGCAAAGATATGAATTATTGTGAATTAACATAAGCGATTAAAATATTTATCAAGTAAATCGCTGGCTGCTTTATAGGAGGTGATTGTACCTTCGGAAAGCTGTCTTTCAATACTGAGCCTCATGCTGTTTACATCAGTATTATTATAAAATGAAGATCTGAGGCATTCATTAATTGTATTCTCCATTCTTATTATTGCCTGCTGTTTTCTGAAGTTGTCGAAATATCCCGATTTCTTTGTGAATGCTATTTGTTCCCCGATAATATCCCAGAGTTCAGTAATACCCGTATTATTACGTGCAGAGCATGTCATTACCCTGGGTTTCCATCCCGATGATTTAAGAGGAAAGAAGTTAATTGCATTCTGGTAAGTTACTCTTGCTCCTTCAGCAACAATTTTATTTTCGCCGTCGGCTTTAGTTATAGCTATCAGATCAGCCATTTCCATAATTCCCCGCTTCATCCCCTGAAGCTCATCGCCTGCGCCGGCGAGCATAAGAAGAAGAAAAATATCTACCATGGTATGCACCTCGGTTTCTGATTGACCAACGCCTACGGTCTCAACAAGTATTGTATCAAAACCTGCTGCTTCGCAAAGGATAATAGTCTCCCTGGTTTTTCGTGCAACTCCTCCAAGTGTCCCTGCTGAAGGCGAGGGCCGTATAAATGCACCCGGATGAACACTCAGTTTTTCCATTCTTGTCTTGTCGCCAAGTATACTGCCTTTTGTCTGCTCGCTGCTTGGGTCAATTGTAAGTACAGCAAGTTTACTTCCCTTATCGGTAATATACATTCCGAAGGTCTCAATAAATGTACTCTTGCCTGCGCCCGGAACACCTGTAATTCCTATCCTTATTGATTTTGCACTATAAGGCAGGCATTTTTCAATTATAGCCTGACCGGTCTCGTAATGTTCTGGCAGAGCGCTCTCAATAAGTGTTATTGACTGACTCAGTATTGTTCTGTTTCCGGATAAGATTCCGTCGGTATACTCGCTGGCTGAATAATTGACACGTTTTTTTCTCCCTGTTCCTGAAAAAACATGAGGATTAATACTGGGAGGCTGCTCGATTCCACCCTGAAGGGTTAAAGCACTTTTGAATTCTTTCTTTTTATCCATCATTACCCGGGAGAAATGCAAAAATAACAAAAGGGTGTCAGAAAATTACCAACACCCTTATTTATTAAATATATTTAAGTTTTTTTTGCGGGCCTATTTTGTCGGCGGAGCAGCAGGCTGAACAACCGGGGCCTGTTCAACATCAGCATTGACCATCAGAACAGTCTCTGAATTCTTTGGATCGTTTGCATAAACATAAATAGCCTTCGTAACCTTACCGCTATAACCTCCGGAATTGAAAACAGCTTTAATTGAACTCGTTTCACCCGGCTTAATACCGATACCCTGACTTCCCTGCTGAACTGCAGTACATCCGCATGTAGCCCTGACATACCTGATAATCAAATCATTTTTTCCCTCGTTTTTAAAATTAAACACCACCTCGTTCTGTGTGTTCCCTTTTATCTTTCCAAGCTCAAAAGTAGTACTTGTAAACTTCAGACCCGGAGCATTCAATAACTGATCTTTTGTCAGTGCAGAAAAATCTTCCACCAGGTTTGCAGACACATAGTAATAAACATTTTCCTGGGGTGTTCCGTTAAGTTTAATCTTAACCATATCGTTTACGGTTCCCCATCCCTGATTTTTAGTCGCATCATATGTTCCCTCCACAAGACCTTTCTGCCCGGGCTTAATTGTTTCCGGATTTGCCTTTAATGTAAGATGTGCTGGAACCTGATCGAATTCAACTTTAACAGGCACTGCAGAGGTATTGATCAATTGCATAACTCTTATCTTCTTCTCAGTCTTTTTAACATTTGTAAAAGCAAGATGATTACTCTCAAACCTTATTGCTCCGGCTGGAAATGTAAATAACTCCTCAACAGTTTTCTCATGCGGCGTTACCTCACCTTTGATAATGAGAACAACAACTTCGGGAGTTGTATTCATATAAACATTCAAAGTCTTGTTAAATTGTCCGGGACGGCCAGCCGGATCATAAATTGCGGTAACTTTTCCTTTTGCTCCAGGAGGAATCGGCTGCTTAGTCCATTCAGGTGTTGTACAGCCACATGAAGCAACAATGTTTTGAATTACAAGAGGCTCTTTTCCTGTATTTGTTACGAAGAAATCGAATGTCTGCTTTCCATCCTCCTCTTTAAATGTTCCGAAATCATGTTGTGTTTCAGAAACCTTAACTGTTGTCTTTGCAAGCTGAGCATTCACAGTAGCGCCAAGTACAATCATGCAAATCAAAAAAAACAATTTTTTCATATAGTCTATAATTAAAAATATTTATTAACCTTTTGAATTTTCGGCCTCTTACTTACAGATCCGAATAACATATATAACAAATAAAAATCCAAATTGGTTGCACCATAAATTACAAAAATCACGCCAGAATTATCTAGCCGATTTCTCCGGTAAAATTAATAAAGTTTAATGTTTTTAGATAGTTTAAAACAGATAATCATTAGTTTTGGGGTCTGAACCGCACTTTTTGGAACAAAATTTGTTAGGATTTAGACAGCCTTTTTAATTGAAGACATCCAGATGAAAATTTTCAAAAAACTGATTATTACATTCATAGCCTGTGCATTTTCCATCAACGCGGTTGCCCAGTTCTATAATGGCCATCAGATGTCATTTGGCAAAAATAAAGTACAATATTTTAATTACTACTGGTCTTTTTACAGGTTTGATGATTTCGACTGTTACTTTAACGAATATGGTCGCGAACTGGCACAATTCACTGCAGATTACGCTACAAAAAAACTTGCTGAAATTGAAGATTATTTTGATTACACCCTCGAAAAAAGAATGATCTTCATAATTTATAACAAGAATGCTGAATACAAACAATCGAATATCGGGCTTACAACTTTTGAGGAAGAGAGTTATAATACAGGCGGGTATAACAGGATAATCAAGAACAAGGTAATGCTGTATTACGAGGGCGATCATAAGTCCTATGAGCGCCAGATAGCTGCATCAATTACCCAGGTTATTATAAATGAAATGCTCTACAATGCTGATTCAAAGGATAGGATTTCAAGCTCCTCATCCATAACAATGCCCGATTGGTATCTCAAAGGGCTGATCAGGTATGTTGGCTATAAATGGGACTTCCAAGCTGAAAACAGGGTCAAGGATGGATTTAAATCAGGGAAATACAAAAAAATCAGTCACCTTGAGTATGAGGATGCGATTGCTGCAGGACAATCATTCTGGAGGTTTATTGGCAAAAAATACGGAGATGCTATAATCCCAAATATAATTTACCTTACAAAGATCTATAAAAATGTGGATGACGGTTTTCTGTATGTTATGGGACTTGACCTGAAGGAACTTCTTGTGGAATGGGAAGCATTCTACAAAGATGAATATTCAGCTGATAATAATAATCCTCAGGAGACTCCCAATACGATTGTTAAGTCAAAAAAAGAACAGATTATCCAGCAGTTGAAAGTTAGTCCCGATGGAGAATATATAGCTTATGTAACAAACGATTGGGGAAGAAAACGCATATGGCTGTATAATCAGGCAACCGGTAAGCGTAAGATAATCTTCAGAAAAGAACCAAAATTCGAACAGGTCACGGACAACACATACCCTGTAATTGCGTGGCATCCAAATGGAAAAATCCTTACCTATATAAATGACGAAAAAGCCGACCTTGTAATGTATTTCTATCGTACCGGCGAAAAGTCGGTTGAGAAACGAAACCTTCTATATTTTGACAAAGTACTGGACTTTTCCTATGCTCCGGAAGGATCAAGGCTTGCTTTCTCAGCTGTAAAGGATGGGATTACCGATATTTATATTCACACTATTGCTTCAGGAACGAATGAGCAGATTACCCGCGACCTCCCTGACGACCTGAACCCGTCGTTTCTAAAAAACTCACCGGATGAAATAATTTTTTCATCAAACAGACTTTCAGATACACTGACAAATACAGCTGATCCTTTCGAAAAACTGGCTCTGAACTTCGATCTTTTTACTTACAATGTAAATAAAAAAAGTAATACACTTCTCCGTTTGGCAGAGGGGAAATATACCGACAGATTTGAAGCAACAGGTACTGGTAAAAACCAGTTTACATATCTTGGCGATCAGAATGGAATTATTAACAGGTATATAGCTAAGTTCGACTCATCAATAAGTTTTATCGACACCACAACTCATTACAGGTATTTCATAAATTCATTGCCTTTAACAAATTACGACAGAAACATTATTAACCAGTCACTGGCAAACGGATCTGATGAACTTGGGGAATTGATCTTTTCAAACAGAAAATATTCACTCAGAAAGGGGGCGTTAAGTAAGTCAGAAACGGTTCCTGCATTAGAAATGAAAGAAACCGTTTTCAGAAAAGAGAGAACAAGATTCCTTCATAAAGCAGACAGTATTGAGCAACTCAGGCAATGGTTGGTAGCAGAAGACAAGAAAAGAAGAGACACCCTTACCAAACCGTTATATGAGTATTACATCAAAGATGAACCGATTGACATAAGCCATTACATTTTCGAGAAGGAGAAACAGAATTACTATAATCAGCTCTGGCGGAAGAAGTATATGGATATTGATCTTGATACCGGGCAGCTTGAACTTCCTTCTATCAGAATCTATGAAACATCATTCTATAATAATTATATTTCTAACCAGATTGACTTCAGCTTCCTGAACAATTCCTATCAGGTGTACAGTGGCGGGGCGCCATATTTTAATCCGGGTATCAATATCATGACCCGAATAGGCACTCTCGATCTGTTTGAGAATTACCGGATTACAGGAGGATTCAGATTTGCAGCCAATTTCGACAGCAATGAATACCTTTTAAGTGTTGAAAACCTTAAGGGAAAATTTGATAAACAGGTAATTTTTCACAGGCAGGCCTATTACGTATCTTCCGGCTATGACCTTCTGAAAGCTTATACCCACAATTTGTACCTTATCTATTCCAAACCAATAACACCGGTACTTGCCGTGAAAGGTACGGTAGCTTACCGTAATGACAGATATGTTTACCTTGCAACTGATTATTCTTCCCTTTTGAAGGAAAACTATATCCAGCACTGGGGTAACCTAAAGGGAGAAGTAATATATGACAATACAAGAAAAAGAAGTGTTAATATCTATTATGGCACCCGTTTTAAAGTATTTGGCGAATACTACAGGGAACTTACACAGAATAAGTCAGATATGTTTGTAATCGGAGGCGACTTCAGAAAATATACCAGGATTCACCGGGAACTAATCTGGGCAAACAGATTTGCTGCAAGCACTTCATTCGGACCAACAAAGCTGATCTATTATCTTGGAGGTGTGGATAACTGGATGGGCTACCTCTTTAATAACGGGCCTATGTTTGATTCATCTATTCCCGTAACACCAGGTGTAAATTACGGTTTTCAGTCACTGGCAACAAATATGAGAGGTTTTTTGCAGAATGTGAGGAATGGAAACAGCTTTGCAGTTATAAACAGTGAAATAAGATGGCCATTTGTAAGATATCTTGCCGGACACCCGCTAAGATCAAACTTCCTGAATAGCTTACAGGTGGTTGCATTTGGTGATATAGGAACGGCATGGTCAGGAAAATCACCATGGTCGGGGCAGAATGGATATGATATCCAAAAGTTTGAGAATGGCCCGGTTAAAGTAGTTCTTGATTCAAACAGGGAGCCGATTGTAGGCGGATATGGCTTCGGTGCCAGGGCTCAGATTTTCGGATATTTTATCAGAGCCGACTGGGCATGGGGAGTTGAAAACCACTATGTGCTTCCCAATATATTCTACCTCTCCTTCAGTCTCGATTTTTAAAAGATCAGTTTAACTATTCAGAAATGTCAGGAATAAAAGAGATTATAATTGAAAATTCAGCTGAACTCTTTAATGAAGCTGTTGATATAAGAAGACACTTTCATAAGCATCCTGAATTATCATACCAGGAGACAGAAACATCATTATATATCTGCAACTGGCTAAAGAAAAACAACATAGAATTCAGAAGCGGAATTGCAGGCACAGGCATTATTGCTTCAGTAAAAGGTAAAAAGGACGGGAAGAAAGTAATTGCAGTAAGGGCAGAAATGGATGCTCTTCCTATTACAGAAAAAAATATTTTTGGCTTTGCGAGTATAAATACAGGGAAGATGCATGCCTGCGGACATGATGCACATATGGCAATGCTGCTGGGATCTGCAAAACTGCTTAACAATCTTAAAGAGCATTTCGGAGGTACAATACTTCTGATTTTTCAGCCGGGAGAAGAGAAGTCGCCAGGGGGAGCAAGACTGATGATAGAGTCAGGAGAACTCAATAACCCAAAACCAGACATGGTTATTGCGCAGCATATTCTTCCTGAACTTGAAACAGGAAAAGTCGGTTATAAATCAGGCCGTTATATGGCCTCTTGCGATGAGATCTATATTACTATTACAGGACGAGGCGGACATGCAGCGCTGCCCGGACTCACTACAGATCAGATTTATATTGCCTCAACCCTGGTTATAAAACTGAAAGACAGCATGTTAAAAGAACAGAGTATCAACAAGATACCAACTGTACTCGGGATAGGAAGAATTTCAGGGGAAGGAGCAACGAATGTAATACCCGAAAAGGTTGAGATTGCCGGGACATTCAGAACATTTGATGAAAAATGGAGATCGGAAGGACTTGGATTGATTAGGTCAGTTGCAGGTGCAACAGCCCTGGAATTCGGGGTAACTATCGATGTTAATATCGCTGAGGGTTATCCCGTGCTTCATAATGATGAAACTCTGACTGCCAGCGCAATAAATTTGAGCACTGAACTTCTGGGTGCAGAAAGAATAGAAACTTTTGATATCAGAATGAGTTCAGATGATTTTTCTTTCTATTCTGCAATTGCCCCCTCATTGTATTACAGGGTCGGTATAAAGAAGAAAGGTACTGAGATGAAGAAACTTCACACTCCCGATTTTGATATAGACGAGAATGGAATGCAAACCGGAATTGCAAATCTCAGCTGGCTTATCTATAATTTCTTAGGCCATCCGGAATAAACCATTCAGGACTAAAGTCCATTTGGTAAGATTTGTCCTTACCGTCGGTTAAAACCGACGGTAATTGATACAAAACCAAAATCAATCGATTACCAATGGCTTCAGCCAATTGTTAGGAATCAGTTCCATTACAGCTGTTAAAACCGACGATAATTGGTATAAAACTATAATCATTCAATTGCCGTTGGCTTCAGCCAACGGTTAGAAAATACAGTTCAATGGGGCTTTAGCCCGGCAATTCTTCTATAAAGACTTTCTATAGCTGAAAGCTTTTTTTTGAATATTTGTCATCTTTGTTTTTGAAATTAATGATGATTGTACTGCTTGCGGAACATGCATCGATGAGTGTCCTGTTGAAGCAATATCAGAAGGCGATATCTATAAAATTGATGCAGATGTTTGCACCGACTGTGGTGCCTGCGCTGATGTTTGCCCGGTTGAGGCTATTCACCCTGCATAAGCAGTATTAAAAAAATTGAGGCTGTACCGGAAGATACAGCCTTTTTTTGTGAATTACTGCGGGTCATACTTTGCATTCTCAAGGATCCCCTGAATATTTGTATCGTTCATGAGCTCTTTGAGACTTACCCCGGGGTTCTTAACCATGTACGATTCAACAATCCTGAAACCAATCCAAATACCTGCCCTGCCAGGTGATTCATTTGTAAAGAAACTTGTAAACGGGGCCTCTCCTGTAATCTTTCTGATAGTGAACTGTTCGGTACTGAATAACAGATCGTGTTCAATTAAATAGGTCCACATCTGGGCCTCATTATTGCTGCAAAACTTCATCTGGTCATTGGTAAACCCAAAAAGAAGTTCATCAGAGAGATCAGGAAGCATGCATTTCTCAAAATATTTCAGCTTTCCAAAATGGATTATTTCTGCAAGAACATTATCAGATGAGTAATTCATTGAATCGATAACCCAGTCTGATGCGCCCCAGCCGTAAATACAATCAGGAACGATATTCTCAGGGGTCATCCTTGCGGCAATATAATTGTAAATCTCAAGTCTTGGATAGTACTCACAATCAGCGCCGAGGTACCTGTCAAGACTAATTCCCAGAACTGAATCACCGGTAATAATGCTGTTGTTAAATCCTGTTATACATGTAAAAACGCCCGGTACCTGACGGTCAGGAAAATAATGGATATAATGGCGGAATGCATTAGTTAGTTCAGTTTCAATAAATTTGACATCAGGGTATTTACTGTTTACCAGATTGAATACATCATTATTCTGTTTATCAGTACAATACCTGACAATAAAATCACCAAATGATGATTCATTTATGTCACCGGTATTAATAACATAACTGAAAAGCTGAAGAAAATGTTTATACTTATGTTTCAGTTGAGGGACAGATGAAATTATCTCATCGGGGTTCAAATTAAAAAGATCCTGTTCCAGTCTCTTAATTTCAATATTTACCTTAATATCTGTAGTGTTGACCTTATAATGATTCTGTCTGCATGACAAACAACCTGCAATTACAACGCCAAGGAATAAAAAAACTTTTAACCTGAACCTCATTTTGTCTGAAATATTAATCACTCAAAAATAAACACTTTTTCAATTATTATTTAACTTATGCTAACGACACAATAACTTCATTTATTATTTGTTATTTTTACTGAATCAAATCAATCATTGATTTTCTTCTTTTACCCCTACCCCAAGGGGAGCGAAGAACCGAGCCAAACTCTTATTTTCTCCGGTTCTTCGGTTACCCCGGCCCCAGGGGGGGGCGAAGAACCGGGTTCGTCTTTACCGGCGAGTTCGACGAAGTCAAAATCAATTTACTCCCCTTGGGGCTGGGGTAAAAAAATTGATTTTCGGGCAATTAATATATATATCAATCGTATTGTACTATGAAAATGTTAAAAAAAATCAGATATAGATCAATTAAAATTCTTCCTCTTTTAGTTATTATTATATTTTCCAGTGAAGTAATCATTGCTCAGCAGAAGATTACATTCGGTGTACATGCTGACCCTGTAATAAGCTGGTTTTCATCAGATATAAAAGAGATAACAAATAACGGTGCAAGAGCCGGTATAAATTTCGGACTGAATTTCAACAGATATTTTTCGCCTAATTATTCTTTCTCTTCCGGCATCAGCATTATTAACGGAGGGGGAAGTCTTACAAGCAGCGAAACAACAGTTATGGAATTTACCAATTTCTCATCAAGTGTCGCGCCCGGGGAACAGGTAATATATAAGATTCAATATCTGGCAATTCCTCTTGGACTTAAGCTTCAGACAAATCAGATTGGGTATCTTACTTATTTCACCGATCTCGGGCTTGATCCAAAAGTTGTAATCGGAGGAAAATGCGATATTCCCTCTCTCGATATAAAAGGTGAAAAAGCAACAAATGAATTGAATTCATTTAACCTTTCATATCACATTACAGCAGGTGTGGAATACTCGTTAGGTGGAACCACAGCACTTGTATTTGGTTTGAGTTTTGACAATAATTTCCTTGACATTACAACCGACAATGTGAACCAGTTGAAAGATAAGATTGGTCATAAACTATTGAGTTTCAGAATTGGAGTAAATTTTTAACACCAGCCTGATGAAGATCTCTGTAGCCCAGCTTAATTATCATATCGGCAACTTTGCCGGCAATCAGGAACTGATCTGCTCATCAATACAAAAGGCAAAAGAAGAGGGTTCCGATCTTATTATTTTCTCGGAATTATGTGTCCCCGGCTACCCCCCTCTTGATCTGCTTGACAGGTATGATTTTATCGAAAAATGCAACAGGACAGTTACCGAAATTGCAAAAGAATGTACCGGGATAGCGGCAATTGTTGGATCGCCTACGATAAACAAAAACAAAGAAGGAAAAAAGCTATATAATTCAGCATTACTACTTTCTGAAGGCAAAGTAATTTTCTGTGCCAATAAAGCCCTGCTTCCAACTTATGATATATTCGATGAATACAGGTATTTTGAACCGGAAAAGAAATTTTCAGTAGTCCAGTTCAAAGACAAAAAACTGGCAATAACCATATGTGAGGATCTGTGGGATGAGCAGCCATTCGACAACGAATTTGAAAAAGCACGGCTCTATACTGTTTCTCCGATGGAAGAGCTGGCAAAGCAAAATCCCGATATAATTATAAATATCTCAGCCTCTCCCTTCTCATATACAAAAACAGAAATAAGAGAGAATATTTTCAGATCAAAAGGTAAGAAGTACGGTATTCCTGTGATTTCAGTAAATCAGACTGGTGCCAATACAGAACTTATTTTTGATGGCGCATCTATTATTGTAAATCAAAAAGGTGATGTGTATGAAAGACTGCCTTTTTTTAAGGAAGCAGTCGAAACATTTTCATTCGATGATATAGTTTCGGGTAAGGTAGTAAGGAAAGAAGAGAAAAGCGACCCTGTTGAACTGATACATAATGCACTGGTTTGCGGAATACGTGACTATTTCTCCAAAACAGGATTGAAAAGCTGTATCATAGGTCTTTCAGGAGGTATCGATTCTGCCATCTGCCTTTGTCTGGCTGCAGAAGCTCTTGGCAATGAGAATATAAGGGCGTTACTGATGCCGTCGAGATACTCATCTGATCACTCAATAACCGATGCAGTTGCCCTTTCCGATAAACTAAAGGTGAAATATGATATTATAAGTATCGAAGAACCTTTTTCGTCTTTCGAGCGTGTGCTTAATCCGGTTTTTGAAGGGAGAAGCAGAGATGTTACTGAAGAGAATATCCAGGCCAGGGTTAGAGCAGTTATGCTAATGGCAGTATCTAATAAATTCGGGAATATACTGCTTAACACTTCTAATAAAAGTGAAGCTGCAGTCGGATATGGCACGTTATACGGTGATATGGCAGGAGGACTGTCGGTTATTGGTGATGTTTACAAAACTGATATTTATAAACTGGCTGACTTCATTAACAGAAACTCAGAAATAATTCCTGAAAACATTATCACCAAACTCCCTTCGGCAGAACTGCGTCCAGACCAGTTTGATTCTGATTCTCTACCAGATTATGCAATACTTGATTCAATTCTTTACCAGTATATTGAACTGCAGAAACCGGCCGAAAGAATAATTCTTGATGGTTCAGACAGGGAAACTGTATTAAAAGTAATACACCTGATCAATTTCAACGAGTATAAACGGTATCAGGCTCCTCCGGTATTAAGAATTTCCTCCAAAGCATTCGGAACCGGGAGAAGAATGCCTCTTGTTGCAAAATACTAACACCCTCCAACTACCTGTATGTGAATATGTTAAAAATTGTTAATTTGACTTAAGTCAAATTAATTTCGTTACATTTACATGTTTTTTAACATATATATCAATGCAGGTTAGTAATCAATATATTGAATTTTGTCTTGATGGCCCGACATCAGTTTTCAAGAATCTTAGTCAGAAAGAGAAGGAAACAATAATACAGAGCCACAAGATATATCATTTTAAAAGAGGAAGCCCTGTATTCAGAGAAGGTGAAAAACCTCATGGAATTATTATTCTGGCATCTGGAAAAGTTAAGTTGTTCAGGGAGGGTGTTGGAGGCCGGAATCAAATACTGAAAATGAAAAAACAGCTTGATATTTTCGGATTCCGAGCTTTATTCGGAGACCAGACCTGGTATATGTCGTCTGAAGCAGTGGAGGATTCAACAATCTGCGTTATTGAAAAAGGACCAATGGTAAAAATTCTTAAAAGGAATGCGGAACTCTCTTTTCTTTTCACAAAATTATTATCAGATGAACTTCAGTTTTCCAACAACAGGATTATTTCACTTACACAAAAGCATGTAAGAGGAAGAGTAGCTGAATCAATATTAATGCTATCCGACGTTTACGGTTTTGAGGAAGACGGAAAAACGATAAGTGTATACCTTTCAAGGGAAGATCTTGCAAACCTGTCAAGCATGACAACTTCAAATGCAATAAGGACACTTTCTAATTTTGCGTCGGAGGGAGTAATATCTCTGAAAGGACGCAGAATAACAATTAAAGACAATGTAACTTTGAAAGAAATAAGTGAACTTGGATAAATCGATGATCTGGATAAGGATCAGTTTTAATCCCTGAAGAAGATTCTTTTTACTCTGCCCGGTATTGAAGTTAAAATTTCATAAGGAATTGTTTCGCACTGATCTGCAATTTCGCCGATAGTTATATTATCTCCAAAAATTTCTGCTTCATCGCCTTCAACTGTACTCACACCTGTGATATCAACCATACACATATCCATACAAACATTGCCAATAATCGGCACCCGTCTTCCCTTTATAAACAGGTTCCCTTTCCTGTTTCCAAGTTTTCTGTTCAGGCCGTCGGCATAACCAACGGGGAGTATAGCAATTGTTCTCTCTGCTTCAGAAATGTCTTTACAGCCATAACCTACAGGTTCTCCTCCATTTATTCTCTTTACCTGAGAAATCCTGGTTTTGAATCGTCCTGCCGGTTTAAGGGTGAGGCCCTCAAGATGATCGGCTCCGTATATTCCGATTCCTGGTCGGACCATATCGAACTGGTATTGCGGAAATCTCAGAATACCTGATGAATTCAGAATATGCTTTAAAAACGGATATCCGATTGAAGACTGAATCAGGTCTGCCGCTGTCAGGAATGTTTTTACCTGTTTATGAGTAAAATTGTCGAGCAACGGATCTTCACTTGCAGCAAGGTGAGAAAAAACAGAAATTATTCTGATTGTATCTGTGCTCTTTAATTTATCAGCAAGTAACTGAATCTCTTCAGGCATAAATCCGAGCCGGTGCATACCTGTGTCAATCTTAATATGTACAGGGTAATTTATGAGACCGTGTTTCGAAGCAGCTGCAGTAAACTTTTCAAAGGAGAGCATACTATATATCTCAGGCTCAAGCGAATACTTAATAAGAAGATCAGCTGATGCCGGATCGGGATTCATAACCATCACAGGCAGTGTTACACCCGCATTCCTGAGCTCAATGCCTTCATCGGCATATGCCACAGCAAGATAATTTACCCTGTGATATTCCAGCAGAGTGGCTATCTCGGCCGGACCTGCACCATAAGCAAAAGCCTTTACCATGGCCATTATTCCTGTTCCCGGATTCAGATAACGCCGGAACTCATTAAGGTTATGAGATATTGCATCAAGACTCACTTCAAGCACAGTCTGATGCAACTGCTGTTCAAGAAGTTTTGCAATCTTTTCAAACTCGTATATTCTTGCTCCTTTCAGCAGGATTATCTCATTCCTGAAACTACTTCC
>JFJP01027039.1_pt1 | contig 28542 bp, 24 predicted proteins | sample 431651 | NCBI WGS metagenome assembly JFJP01 (sample SAMN02602958, study PRJNA72255) | Microbial mat metagenome, whole genome shotgun sequencing project. | biome: fresh water; feature: sink hole; material: water; isolation source: purple microbial (photo- and chemosynthetic) mats found in... | reverse complement strand
CAACCTTTAATTTTATAAAAAATAATAAAAAATTATAAAAAATAAAAACAAGGTTTTCTTTATATTTATAATTAATTAAACATTTTATTAATTAAATTTTTTCTTGCATCTCAAATAAATAAAAATGCAAAGTCTAATTAGCCTTCAAGAATAAATAAATATTCAAGGATTAAATTTTAAATATTTTCCATTATTATACGTATTACTGCTACCATTATTAACTTCTTCATTATAATAGGCGTTTCCATTATTATATGAAACCTCACCATTTTTTTGATTATTAAAATTTAATTTGCAGATTTTCCAAGTGGTGACTTCGGTTCCTTTTCCTCTCCCCCCTTTTTCATCCATCAGTGCTATTCCCTTTATTTTGAGATAATTGCGTATTCTGTCAGCTTCAATAAAATTTTGTTCTCTTCTCGCCTTATTTCTATCCTCAATCATTTTTTTAATTTCCTCTTCTGTGATATTAAGTTCTTTGAGAAGAGTGTTGATGGAATTGTTATTCTGATACAAATTATTTAAGGGTAAACCAGCTCCATAATTCATATAGCTTGTCGCCATTTGGTTATTATAATTATTAAAATTATTTTGAGGAAGCATATTATTATTGGGATTTTTATTATTTAGCGTAAAATTTTTATTATTTGGATTCGAATAGAAGCTTTGATCGTTATTAAAAGCAGAATTAGGCGGTGTTTTATTTATTGTGGGATAAAATGGTTCACTGTTTGACGGTTTTTTTATCATAAAATTTGGAAAGTCTTTTAAATTGTTTTCATTATAATCAATGGGCTTCTCTAATCTCATTTTTGGGAATTCTTCTTCTAAATTGTTGAGATTTTTGGTTTTCAGCCCCATATAATTAATATTGGGATTTAGAAGCATGTTATTATTGTTGTTTAATTGTTGTGTTTTTGTGTTTTCGTGCAAGGCTTTAATGTTTGAACAATCCATTTTTTTAATTGTCAATCCATGATCATAGGATTTCCCATTCAAAACGCAAAATTTTTTATATTCCTCATATACGGTCGATAAATGCTCTTCCACCAATTTGCAAGCATATAAAAATGATATTTGATGAGTTGAGCTTAAGCACAAATGCAAGGGTTCCTGAGATTCTAAAATTAATTAAAAAATGATTTAAAAAAGATGAAAAAATAATAATAACCTTGTTTATCAGCTCCTTCTTTATAGCCTGATCCTTTGCCTCTCAATCTTAACTTTATTAAATCTGAAGTATTACTTATTTCTTTTGAAGCTTCTTTTGTGCATGAATCAATAATCCATTTCATATGGCATCCCTGAAAAAAAACTATGAAGACAATTTATTTTCAAAAAATTGACTTTAGGGCCGATAATCCTTCTGGCGACTTGAAATTCTTTTTCATTTTCAATCTGAATGTTATATCTGCATGTCAATTTATTATTTGAAGGGACACCTAACTAAAATTGTTTTTCGATTAATAAATTTATAAACAGAAGAAATTTTAAAAAAAATATTATACGTCTTCATTTTTAATGTTATTAAGACTCATTTGTAGAAATTGGAATTCGAAATTAGAAATATTGCCTGCATGCGCACTTTTATTTTCTTCTATCACCTCTTTTTTGGGTACTTTCAAACTATTTTCTATAATATCAATTTGAGTGCACCATTCTACCTTTAATTTGATTTTATCCTCATCTATTTCTCTCTCATTAAGATAAATTTGGGCGAAATAGGCATCTAAAATATCTCCAAAAATGATAAAGGCAGTCCCATCTGTTTTGATCTTCACCTCAGTAATTTTTCCGAAATTTTCAAAAACCTTTAAAAAGATTGATTTTAATAAATTCCATTTTTTATTAAAAAAAATACAGCTTTTATATCCTCTTCGTCTAATTCACAATCAACATTGTCTAAAGAAACCACTTCTAATTTCAAGATTGAAGTTTTCTACGAAGAAAATAAAAAAAAATTAGATTTGAAAATTTCATAAAAAACAAACATTTTTTAGATAGGAATTCAACAAAAACATGCGGATTTTGGGGTCATTTCTCCAAGCATTCAGTTTTGAGGATTGAGTTTCGAAAGAGAACTTACTGTTGCTGTCTTCATTGATGAATGCTGTAAAGATTTCATTTTTTTCCATTTATTTTTGGAGAAAAATAATCTTATTTATTAATTATTTTTAAATCAGAGTTCTTTTGAGAAGGAAAAAAAGGGAAAAACTGATTAATTTTTAAATATTTTGTAAAAAAGCTGCAGTATTCAAAAAATTATAAAAAGACATTCAATTTTGTGTGTTTAATTTAAACTTAATTTCAAATTTTCTATGGTAATCTTTGAAAGATTCTTTCAGTATTTCATAGTCTTTTTTGAGATTTTTGTTTTCTTTGATAAAGTTGCACAATGTTTGTCCTTCTAACACATATTCCATATAAAATGAATCATATTCCATTTGTTTATTTGTTAATTTTTCACTATTTCTTGTGTTTTCATTTCTAAAAAATTTCAAATTTTGTTCGAGAAAATTTAAAGTTGCAATCAATTTGTTTTCGATTTGAGAAAAATCATTTTCGCATTTATGTAGCGATTCTGTTTCAGTTTTAATGTTATTTTGTAAGATTTTTTTTTTAAATTGAATGAATTCTTCCTTTAACCTGTGATTCTCTTCAATAATTGTTTGAAATTTCTCATCTATCTTTTTCTCTTTTTTTATTTTTTTCTTATTGTTATTGTTTCAATTCTTTTTTTAAATTTGAGTTTTGAATGTTTAATTGTTCATTTTCCATTGATAATTTTTCTAATTTTATAGAAATATGCTATATTTCTTTGTTCAAATCACAATTAGATATCACACTTTTTATTGAAGGATTATGAGAAAAATTTGAAAGATTTGAATTTCCAAGAATTTTCTTCTCATAAGTTTTCATTTTTTTATTTATTGAACAATATTATCTTTATTTATTTTCTTTCGATTTAAAATCGTTAAAAATTTATAGAATTTGATTTTTAGCTTTGCGAAAGAAAAAAAAAATTAAACTATTGATTTTTATTTGAAATGCTCAAAATTTTGTCTTCTGTTCATAAAATCCCATACCTCTCAGATTTTATAAGTAATTCTTGATTTCCTTTGAATTTATAGCCTGAACCCCCTTATAATTCAAAAAATCAACTGTCTCCTTTACTTTCTCTGCCTCTACAGGTCTCGTCCCATCCAAAATAACAATAGTTTGAAATCTCAAAAATAAAATAAAATTATAAACTCATTATTTCAAAAGATAACCCTTTTTGAACTCCATCAAGAGCACTAGCTTTAACGCAGAAATCCAAGGCCAATCCAACAAGAAATATTTTTCCAACTCCTTTATCCTTTAAATCCTTTTCAAGCCCAGTGTCTTCTGGAGCAGTTCCAAACGCGCTATATGAATCTACTGTCGCAATCTTACCTTTTCTGATGATAATGTCATTATCTTTTAATATCAGATCCTTGTGAAAATATGCACCTGATTGATTTTGAATACAATGATTTGGCCATAATTCTTGCTTTTTTCCGTTTGGCAAAATGATGAGTTCAAAATGATTTTTACCAGGATGATTTGAAGCAAAAGAAATGTGATCTGTGGAATGCCAATCAGCAGAGAGATAAACATAATCAAAAGCAATGTTTTTTCTCAGATAATTGATAATAGGAATGATTTCGTTGGCCTCTTTAATTTCAAGGGATCCGCCTTTGCAAAAATCATTTTGCACATCAATAATAATAAGGGCGTTTTTCGAAAACATCAATAAATTTAATTAAAAAAAAAAAAATTTCACACATTTACTAAGGTTTGACTTAATAAATTTTGTTTAAAATATATATAAAATTTGTAAAATTGCAACAAAAATGCAAAAATATCCTTCCAATTTATGGTTTTATGAGAAATGGATGATTAAAATTTTGAAAACAGGTCATTTGCCGAAACATTTAGCCTTTATAATGGATGGCAACAGGAGATATGCAAAGGAAAAAAATAAGCCGAAATCTTTTGGTCATGAACAAGGTTTGAATAGCTTGAAAAAATGTTTGGAGTGGTGTTTATCTTTAGGCATCGAGAAAGTTTCAGTTTTCGCTTTTGCAATCGAAAATTTCAATCGTGAAAAAGAAGAATTAGAAACTTTATTTAAACTAGCTAAAATAAATCTTTATGAAATGGCTCAAAATGACAAGTTTTTACAAAAAAATTCAATAAAAGTGAATATTGTGGGTAATCTTGATCTTTTACCAGAAGATGTAAAAGAAAAAATGATTGAAATCATGAAATTAACTGCAAAAAACGAGAAATTAAACCTAAACATATGTTTTAGCTACAATTCAACTTTTGAAATAGAACACGCTTTAAATGATTTGAAAAAAGAAGTAGAAAAAGGTTCAATCAAAATTGAAGATATTAATGCTAAAATGCTGAATGAAAAGCTTTTGATCAAAGAAGAACCTGACATGATCATCAGAACCTCTAATGAAATTCGATTGAGTAATTTCATGCTTTATCAAAGCAATAATAGTGAATTGTTGTTTTTACAAGAAAATTGGCCAGAATTGGGGTTTTGGAGTTTTTTGAAAATAATACTAAGATATCAGCTCAATGAAAAGAAATGCAAGTTTTATCAGAAGTATTTCAAGGAAAAAGAGGATTTTTTTTTGCTAAAAAATGAGGGATGATAAAAAGCGCAGCTGGTTTTTCAAATAAACCAATTATTTTAATTTTAAGATTTTCTTTTAATGTTAATTTTGAGATTTTTGATAAAAATAAAAAAAAAAAAACCGACAACTGAAATTCTTTATTAAATTTTCATTTTTTCTTTAAAGAAATTTCAAAAAAAAACAATAAAAACTAGAAATATATGGAACAACAATCCCCTGAGAAAATTGAACAGCAACCTGACTTTCATGAGCAACCGCCAGACTTCTTTCATATTATTCCCTATGATCTTTCTTTTCAAACCCCTGAAGATCAAAAGAAGTTGAATGTGGAGACCCTTGAATTAAAAGATGTTTATTCAATTTCCTTCTGGTTTTGTTTGCAAAACAATCCAGAATCAATAAGTAAAATCCAATAAAGACTTTTTAAAATGGTATTTTTGCTTAGAGGGTGATTTAATTTTTTTTCAAATCGGTTTAAGCACAATGGAGAAATCATTGATCTGTGGTTTAACCAAAGATTTGACAATTTTTATGAGTTTCTTGTAAATTTTTGTTTTTTTCTTTGAAAAAATAATTGAATTTCCATTAAATTAATGCCAAAATAGGACCAAAAAAGGAATGGAGAGCATTTACACTCAAAAACACATCAAAACTAATCAAAATTACCATTTGGTTCTAAGCTTTAACCTTCTGAATCGAACCAAAGATATTTCTATTTACATCAATGGTTTTATAGAGTCTCAACTATCTTTAAGTGTTGATTTGGAAAGTCCAGAAGGAAATTTCTATTTAGGAAGTGAGTCAGCAGTTCGTTGCTTTAAAGGCATTATCTCCGATATGGTCATTTTCTTCAAACCTTTACCTGATGAAGACATCAAAGAAATGGCTCTAAAAGGCAGTGATAAAAAAAACAGTGTCCAATTATTGAAGGAAAAACAAGAAAACTTCGAATCTACCAATTCATTTTCAAAGAAAACAGGTTTGAAACATAATGTTTTTGCTTAAAAATTAAAATCAATTTTTTTCCATATTATCATAATTTTCTTAAATCTATCAAAAATTAGGAGTGCCTTTGCCTTTATTAAAAAGCTTTAGAGGAGAAGAATCAGGTCAATTCACACCACCGGCAAGCCCACTCAGAAAGCCCACTTCTTACTTAGAAAATGAATCATCAATGAACCCAAATGCTCACTCTGCTAAAAAAATGGCAATAAACTCCCAAACGCTTTTCTCCTTTTTGAGCCAACAAGAAGACGGTGACCTTTTTGCTAAATGTAGAGAATTAGCCTTTAATTTTGAATGGGTTTTCGTGACTTTGTCTATGATATCACCGCCAATTTCTGATGAGGGAGGCAGATTGCCTTACACATGTCTTAGCAGTCTAATTCAAACAGATACGAATAAACCTGCTCCTTTATATGCTATTGAGTTGAAAAACTTTACAAAAGTGCTCAAACAACTTGATTTAAAGCTTTCAGTCGATGAAATATGCCAAATAGGTAAAATGACGGATTCATTGAAATTCGAGCTATTTGCAGATTTAAAGCCCATGAAATATGATGGAAAATACTTGATTTATGACCGATTTCTTCTTACAGTTCGGAATGCAGTGCTTGATCCAGAAGAAATCAAAATAATTCGACAAAATTATCGAACAAATCCTTTAAGAAACCCTGAAGAAGAGGCTGATAAACTGATGATAGAAGAAGGGCAAGAAACTCCAATAAAATCTTTTGAATCAGCCTCTCCTGATAGTGAAATTTCTTTTGACACTCTTTCGAAACTACCAAATGATGATCGATTATCAGAATTGAGGTTTTCAAGCATGGTATATTATTTCAATAAACAAACAAGAAGTCCTTATGAATTGACAATTGGCTATTCCAGGATCAATGAAGAAAAAGAGATCATAATTAACAAATATTCTTTTGAAAATCATAACGAAAAATTCTCAGAAGGTGATTTGATTCGTTCAGAGTTGAGATTAAAGACGCAGGAATCTATCAGCAAAATTGAGTTAATCTTTACAAAAGATTCAAAATTTCTTCATTCAGCCACTTTTATCCTTCAAAATTCAGTCAAACGACCTTTCCATTTCTTATTTGATGAAAAAGGACTAGAGTTCAAACCATTTCCTTCTGAAGGCTTTGAAAAACATATTTTACAATGTTCAGAATCTGAAATAGTTATTGGTTTTCTTGGTTCTTTCATCAAGAATCAAGATAAGAACTTCTTAGGAGGGTTTGGTATAAGCAAAATCAAGAAACCTATTGAAAATAAAGAGGATGAAGAACAAATGCCTGTTCCAATGGATTCTTGGAATCAAGGTCGTTTTCAGCTCAATATTAATCATTGTGCCTTTTGTTTTAAGCATCAAACCACCACTTGGCATGAAGAAGCGGATTTCGCAGAGAAATTCAATGAATTAACTTCTAAACTCAAAGAAACTTTCCCAAATGCAGATATTATTGGTAATTATGATGAACCAGTCATTTATTCAGGTTTTGATGTTTATATAAGAGGAGTGGGTCCTATGAATGAAAGGGATAATGAAGCGCGTTTTTTTCTGTTTCGCAAAGAAGAGCCTCTTAAAGAGTTTAAAGAGAATTTTGAAGTGAGATGTGCTCAAATATATCAAGCTATATGTCTTTTAATAGCAGGTTATGGTGATACATTCGAATTAGAAAAAGCTCAAGATGATTTTTTTAAGCGATTCCAAAATTTACTTCCGAAAAAATGGGATTATGCTCATGAATTTCCTTGTGATATTCCTCCCAGAAGTGAGAAAGTCAAAAAGGCAAATGCTGGATTAGAAACTGGAATGGATATGATTTGTAAAAATTGGGGTTGTGGCAAAATCTATAAATTTGATGATAATCCTTTAGCCAAAGTAGACCAATGTCATTATCATCCTGGTCGTTATGAATTCGGCTCAATTCATGGTTTATGGCCTGAATCTTGGACCTGTTGTCGAGGCAATTGGAATACCCAAGGCTGCAAACGCGGCAAACATCGAGGAGTCGCAGCTTCGAAAAATCTTAAATTATGTTTAAATCATGGAGAATTGAACCCTATCAAGAAAAAAGATCAGAATAAAAGACCTGATTCATTTTGTGGCAGAGCTTTTCAAGATAATGATGGTACGGAATGCAGATTCCATCAAGGGTATATTTTAGTGAATAAAGTCACAAAGGATGAAAATTGGAGCTGTTGTAAAGGGCCTGTTGGAAATTGTGACCCATGTTTTCAAAGTGTTCATAAATCTGCTGAATGGCCTTCAGAAGAAGCTAAGATCTATTTCGTGCAAAAATCAGTTGTAAATCCAGGGATTACAAGAGATTATAAGCCAGAAGCCTTCTCAAAAACTGCTGTTTGGTCAGGATTCTTTAGAAAAAGTGAGCCATATGAATCGAAAGCTAATCAAGAAAAAATGAGACTACAAAGAGAAATTGAAACAGAAAATGAACAAAGATATTGTTTTAACTGGGCTTGTGAGAAAGTTTTTAAGCAAAGTGAAAATAAAACCAAACAAACTGAAAAAAAAAAAAATCTGCCTTGTAGATTTCATCCCGGAGTTTGGGACTTTGGACATACTGGGATCACTGTCACTCAAGCTATTGATGAATATTTTAAGAAAGATGGTCCGAATATACTATGGAAACCACATTGGACCTGTTGTAGAAAAACATGGGAATCAAAAGGATGCACTAAAGGAAAACATAGAGGACCTTTAATTTCAGAAATGAGTGAAAGGAAATATAAATGGCCTTCGGAATTAGCTCAGAAGTACTTCTCGAAGAAAGTCTCACCATTTTGGCTTGAGAAGATTAATAGTCCAAATAATAAATTTGATCCAGATAGATTAAAGCTTGAATGGGATAAATGCGTAAAATTGATTGGATCTGGAGGGGTAGAAATTTTATTCTTATTTTTTTTTTTATATCATATTTTTATTTTATATTTTTTTATAGAAAATAAGAATTTCTAATCTGGGAGTGCTTTGTGATAAAATGAAATTGCATTTACTGGTGATTAGCGATGATCTTACTTTTCATTTCAAATTCTTAGATGTGGTAATGGGAAAGGCACAGGAATTTTTAGCAGATTCTGATGGAAATATTGATAAAGACAAGTATTTATTTTATATTTTTTAAAACATTTGTATGAATTGTAATTTTTCTATATTTTTATTGAATTTTTTTATCCAGATTTATGGAATGGTGGTTCGCAGATATGGATAAAGTTAGACCAAATAATTAAAAGGATATAAATTTTAATCAATATAAATAGAAGAAAAACATTCTTAAATTTTCATAAAATATACTTTTTTTGTGTTTAAAAAACAAAAAAAATCAAATTAAAAGTTATGATCGAAACTATGAAGGAATTAAAATAATTTAAATTTATTTTTTAGAAAAACAATTCGTTTTCCTAACTATTTATTTTTTTTATTCTTGTGTTCCAAAAATATTTTTAATTAAAAATTTTATTTAATAAAATTAAATTAAATCTCGAAAATCGAAATTAGATATGAATTTTTTAAAATACCTCTCTTTTTTCGATCTTTTTAAGATCCCAGTAATTTTTTACTTCGAGGGAAATTCAAAGCGTTTTTCAGGCCTTGGCATCTTTTTTTCTCTCACCATTTACACTTTTCTCCTGTTGCAATTCACACAAAGTAATCTTTTTTTAAAAAACGCACCAATTGTTGTTACTCAGTCAATCCAAACCCCTCATGCTAATCTTGTTCATTTCAAAAATAACACCCTTATTATATTCAATGTCGCAGACGCCTCTGCTCGCTTATATTTGGACCCGTCCATTTTTACCGTTGTTTTCAAATACTACACTGACCCACTTCATTTCGAGTATTTTGAGCTGAAGCAATGCGAAGAGCGTGATGTAGATTTTAACCAAACACTGTTTCAACATCTCAAGTTGAAGAACTCCCTCTGCTTAAATGACATAAACAAAACATTCAAATTAGAAGGGAGTTGGGATGATTTTTTTATTTCTTATGCAGCAGTTTCTTTATTTCTTTGCAATAATTTGACCAGCTACAACACATGTAAAAGCAGTGAAGAAATCGATAAATTCTTCAATACATGGTCTAGTTTTAAATTTTTCTCAGTGACCTTTCACAATTCGCAAGTGGATCTCGCTGACTACAACAACCCTTTCAAAATAACATATAGAACAGATTTTCAATTCATTGACACTTCTGTCAAAAAAAGGTTCAATATTTTTTTAAAAACAGCAGAGGTGGAAACTGATGATGGTTGGATTTTCCCAGAAAAGAAAGTTGAAAAAAATTTCATGTTCGACACAAAAGAGTTCGATTTTCAAATGAGAAGTGATAAAACCCAACCAGTGTTTCAAATGTTATTTTATGCCAGCAAAGAAGTCGTCAAAAGCTCGAGAAGATATCAAAAATTGCCTGAAGCTTTGGGTTCACTTATCGGAATGGCACATCTATTAAAAATTTGCTTGATTTTTGTCACAGGTTTGGCGACACATGTTTCAATGCTAAATAACATTCTCAATAAAATATATTTTTTTCAAAAAATTGAGAAAAAAAAGTGCAAAATCAAAAGAAATAAAAAAAAAACACTCATTAGAACTTTTGATGTGTTAAAAAAAGAAGGGACTGAACTGAATAAATTAGGATTGAAATCTCCAGATAAAGTTAGAAGTCACAACATAAGCTCAGAACCGAAAAATACATTAAAGGATATTTCACCTTTGAATAAATTGGAAGATATTATTTTAAAAGAGGAGATCGTTGAAAAAGCATTGGATGCTCCTATTACAGTTGATATTCATGCTCCTTTGCCATTAAAACAAAACGAACACACCTTGAAAGAAGACTCTTTTATTTTAGATCATTATTCACAAGAATTTGATAGTCCTAAAGTCGATAATATCATTTCCCATGATAAAAACCAACAAAAAACAATGATAACTACTCAAAAGCCCAAATTGATTGAAGAAATAAATATAAAAGAAAAACTCAAAAGCAACTTCAAAACAAATCACACTAAAAAACTTTCTTCACAAGATGAAATTAGTGCAAAGACAGAAAAAGTCAATGAAAGCGACCAAAATAAATTAGAAAAGAAATCAGCAGGTCTGATAACGCATGAAGAAAGCACAGTTTCCAAAAAACGTAAAAATGGACTATTTAATTTTCAAAATTTTCGAAATAAAACTCCACAAAAAGTTGAAAATAGTTTGAATTTATCCTATTGGGAATATTTATGGTATTATATTCATAAAATGACGGGAATGAAAAAAACTCCTAAACAAAATCTCATTTATAAATCAGAGAAAATTTATGAAAATGAAATGGATATAGTGATGATCATCACAAAACTCCATAACTTAGAAAAACTTAAGATGATATTGCTTGATGAGGATCAATTGGCCTTATTCAATTGTTTAAACAAACCTATCATTTCTATTTCCAATCAAGAAGAATTTACTAATAATATCATAGCATCTCAATTAAGAATGACAAAATTGATAAGTCAAAACAAAATGAACAGAATCGATGTCGAAAAATGTTACAAGAAGATTTTGATTAATAAGGATGGCAATGATGTTAATGAGAGGCTTTTGGAGTATTTCGATAAGAATTCGATTTCAATTTTCAACGAAGAATAATATTTTTCTAACGTTTAATTATGTTTGAAGAAAAAAATAAATAATTTAAAACAAATAAAATCATTTCTTTATTTATTTTCAGGCTATTTTTTAAGAAAAAAATTGGAATCAAAATATTAAAAAATTATTTTTCTATAATTTCTATGTCGAAATAAATAGATCGCAACAGCGTAAAAAAAAAAACTTACATCAAATATGTTTTAAATAAATGAATTATTATAAACTACCAACTAACAAATTTGAGTTTCCTTCCAACCTCCTAATCTCAACTCCAGCAAGCTCTGCAACCATTAAGCTGGCATCAATGCGTCATGAAAAAACCGCTTCTCTTTTAAAACTTCCTCCAATCAAATCACTCAAAACAATTTTACCCTCAACGAGACGAAATGACCCTTCGACTCTCCTGATGGAAAAATTTAAAAATATCAAAGATTCAAAAGACCAAAACAATCTCCCAAGAGATTCCCATAATTTTTCAAGTTCACCATTAAAAAGAATCCTCCTATCCAACAAGAACGGAATCAAAGAAAATAGATTGATCGACGCACATCAAAGAAATCTAAAAGATAGTAATGGTTTATTTTCAGATTTTTCTAATGAATTCAAAATGATGAAATCCCAATTCCATGAAAAAACCAATAATTTAAATCATGAGCAATTGAAAACTCCGAAATCAGAACAAACTCTGCCTAAGATGTATGGGAAACGGTTCGAAGGGATTCCTGAACTGAAAATCGAAGGGATAACAACTCAAACAAACGATACTCAAAAGAACCGCAACAATATTCTTGCATCTATCAAACATAGAGAAAATTTCCAAATTTTTTTCAATCCTTCAATGTTATTAAGTGATCAATTACTTAAAAAAGATGATTTACCAAGGTTTGAACCTTCCAAATGTTCATCAAAAAAAAATGGAGTGATTAAAGCTTATTCCGCTAATACTCATCAAGGTTTGATTCGGAATTATAATGAAGATAGAGTGGCTATTATTTTGAACATTATCAAACCGGCGAATAAAAAAATCCAAGACTGGCCTTCTTGTTCTTTCTTTGCGATATATGATGGTCATGGGGGATCCAAATGTGCTGATTTTTTACGAGATCACCTTCATCATTATGTAAATTAATTTTAAAAAACAACTGATTCAAGTTTCATTAAATTTAAAAAAAAAAAATTAGATTGTCAAGGATGCTTTGTTTCCGCTGAACCCTAAAATTGCCATTAAAAGAGGTTTGCAACTAGCTGAGAAAAATTTTCTTGAACAAGCTCAACAAAAAAAAGATGGGTTAGAAAAATCAGGGTCCTGTGCAATTATTCTAATGATTATCAATGATGTATGCTATATTGCCAATGTTGGAGACAGCCGTGCTATTTTGAGCAGTGAACGAGGCAATAAAATCATCCCCTTGTCATTGGATCATAAACCAGGATTGGATCTTGAAAGTAAAAGAATACTTGAGGCAGGTGGACAAATTTATCAGTCGTTATTTTTATTTTTTCCTTTATTATAAAAAAACAATATTGTGTTTTAATTTTATAGATCGCATACAACAACCAATGAAACAATAAATGGGACACAAAAGGTATTAACAGGTCCTTTTAGAGTTTTGCCAGGAAGATTATCTGTAATGTGAAATTGGGTGTATTATTAATTTAAATCTTCTAAGGTTTCAAGGACTTTCGGAGATGCAGAGGCTAAATTAGAAGAATATGGAGGAAATCATAAGGTCGTTATAGCTGAACCAGATATTAAAAGCTTTAAAATTTCCAATAAAAATGATTTTATTCTTTTGGGATGTGAGAATTACTTAAAATTTTCTAAAAATTTAAATAAAATATAAGGTGATGGAATTTTTGACAAATTAAATAATATTCAGGTAATTCAGTCTATGTGGGAAACATTACTTTTGAATAAGGAATGCAAAAACTTGCATGAATTTTCCGGAAGAGCTGTTGAAAATCTAATGAAGGAAGTTCTGGTTCATAAAAGTTTAGACAATGTAACAGCTGTGATGATATGCTTCAAAAATTTCCAAAGGACTATTTTTCCTAAAAAAAATAAAAATATTGCAATTGAAAGGCAAGGAAGCATATTGTTAAAAAGTAAAATAATATATAAAGTTTCGACTTTATCAAAAGAAATTTTCTTGAAAAGAACTCCAGTTAATTGAGATCAATTATGTTCCAGAGGATTTCAATGAAAAATGCTGTTTGGAAGCTGAAAGCAACAATCAAGAATAAAGAGATAAAACAAAAAACAAATTTTTTCTTCCTTAATCATTATCGGATTTAAAAAATTTTTTTTTTTTGCAGTGGAATTAATAATTTGAATTTAAGTTTTAAATATTTAAAAAAAATTTTTTTTTTGTAATAGCGTCTAAGAGTGATTTTATTCTAACACATTATTTGTTTTTGTTTGAAGTTAAAAAAAAAAATTGATTATTATTTTATTTATGTTTTTAGGACTCGAATAATTTCTTTAATATTATTTTATAATTTTTTACTATTTTTTTGAGAAAAACCTTTTGAATTTACAACATTTAAACTTTCGAAAATGAATTTTTTAATGCATTTATAATTTTCTGAGATTCTATTATTAAAAATATATGAAAAAATTTTTAAATATGTACAAATTTACACTATTTGTTTTAAAAAATGTTATATTCATTTTTTATTTTTTTTTAAGTTCGATTTGGCTTTTATGTTATTTTTTTTTGATTTATCCAAACTCTCTGTGTTTGTTATCTTGCTGTAATCCAAGGCGATAATTTTCAATAGGGGAAGAGCTGTATTCACCTCTGAATCATAATTAAGTTTTACATCCTTTAGATTGAAATCCCACACATTATCGCAATTTCCATAATCGAAAATACTTCCTTTAATTGTAATCTTGTTTTTAATAGTTTTGAAAATCTGTAGCATTATCTTATCAAACCCTTTTAAAATATCCTCTTTGATTTGATTTGTTATCATATTTCTGGAAATCATTTCGTCAAGAGTATCATTCAATGTTTCTCCCAATTTTGTTCTTCTGTGTATATTTTCAACCATTTTTGGAAAAAATAGACTTATTTTATTATTATATTATTATCTAGATTTATTTTCTTCTTAATTTTTTCTTTTTTTCACAATATAGTTAGTTTTAAATTTAAATGGAATTTTTATTTCTTTATTGAATTTTCAATGAAATCGACTCTATACACTAGATCAATAACTCCTGAGCAAAAGCTTTCAAAAAATAAAGAGCTTTCTAAAAAACTTGCAAATACCCGTAAATCCCCCACCTATAATGAAAAACAGCAGATAGCCTTTTTAAACAAAGAGATTTTTTCAAATCCCCAACGTTTAGCCAATTATAATTTGAAACCTAACACGCAAGAAAAAATTGTCAAAATCAACACTACATTGAATATAAAAAACGTAAACCCCTCAAAAAATTTCAAACCAAATATAAAAACTAACACAAATTCTCAGATCAAACATCCAAATAAATCCAACACCACTGAAAAAAGCATTCAAGAACAAAATACCCTTTTCAAATATTTATTAAACAATACCCCAAATCACAAAAAAGAAAGTTCAAGTGTAGAATCCAAAGAAATCCCTTTCAATAATGAGGAGATTGATCAAAAGACCGAGCCAAAAAGGACGAAATTCATAGATTCGATACAAGAGTCCTTCAAAGATAGTCCTAATAATAAAACTTATGAACATATTCTTGAACAAATTAAAGAAGAAAAGAAAGTATTTTATGAGAGATTGAACAATATTACGAATAAAAGCAGAGATAATAACTTCCAAACGGCATTAAATGATTCAATTAATTCGAATTCTTTTATGAGGAACAAATTGCCACAAAGTGCTTTAGAACATGTTCCTCATCAGATCTTAAACTCTTTTGAGATTGAGAAAGCAACTTTAATCAAATTGCTTGAAGAATTAGAAAATAATAAAAGGGGCAAAGAGGCAGATTTGATGAGTTTAAATGAAAAATTGCAAAAACAAGATCAGGAATTAAAAGAAATGCAAAAAAATCATTCAGAAATCAAAGAGAATTTGACGTTCAACATTGATGAATTAAAGAATGAAAATCATGCTTTAGAAAGTCAAATAGAAAAAGTGAAGAACAATATAAATGAACAGGAGAAAAGTTATAAAGAAACAGAAAATTTGATTGAAAATTACAAGCAAGAAATCCTTCATATGAATTGTTCTTTTGAAAAGAAAGAAAAAAATTATGAGAAAGAAGTCTATTTATTAGAATTTCAAATCTCGAATGAAACAGCTCACAATATAGAATTGAACCAGAAATTAGAAGCTTTGAATGTTTCAGTAAAGAATAATGCAGGTTTAAAGGAACAATATGAGATTTTAAAAAAAGAATTAAAAGCCAAAAACGAAGAAATTGTTCAGTTAGAATCGAAAAAAAGCCAAATATTGATGAAACAAAATGAAATTAGAATAAATTCACAAGATTCAATTTTTCATTTGAAAGAGGAAGTCATTAGAAAAACTCAAGAACTTCATCAAATGAAAACCGAATTCAACGAATTCTGCAAAACTAAAGAAAAAGAAAAAGAAAACCTTGAAAATGAGATAATTTTGATGGAATCTGAGCTGAAAATTCTACAAATTACAAAAGAACAAGAACAAAAACACATGCAAGATCGATTGAACAAAACAATAAAGGAAAATGAGCTATTGGAGACTGAGTTAAAAAATTTTGAAATAGAACAAGAGAAAAAAATTAAGGAAATTCAGCAAGAATTAGAAGATTTAGAGAATAAATCAAATAAAGTAGAAAAAGAAATCAAAGATTTAGATGAAATCAAAAGAAATTTGCAAGAAGAACTGAATTCCACAAAGCAAATCTTCGATAATCAAAAGAATCAAGTAGAAAAAGAGATTCAAAACATTGAGGAAGAGAACGAGAATTTGAATCAAGCTTTACAAACCATGATAAAAGAAAACTTCGAATTAGAAAAAGAGCTTGGGGAAGAGAAAAAAAAGGTTGAAGGTTCTTTTGAAAATGAAATAAATAAATTGAATAAAGAAATCGATGATTATAAGTATTTGATCGAAAATCTGACGAAATCGAAAGAAGATTTAGAGAAAGAATTAGAAAACTTGAATAAGAAAATGAATGAGGAAAAAACGAAGAAAAATGAGTTAGGCACTCAAGAAAAAGATAAAACTAAAATAATAACGAAATTGAAAAACGAATTGCAAGATCTGCAGAAAATCAATGAAGAAAACAATAATTTATTGAAGAAAATGCTAGAAGAAAAAGAACAAAATGAGAAAGAATTGAATGATTTGAATATGTTGAGTAGTGTGTTCCAAAAAGAAATGGAGAGAAATCTTGACACTATAAATGAAATGAATCAAAAAGAAGGGCAATTAAATAATAAAATAAAAACACTGGAGGCAGAATTAAAAAGTAAAAAAAAAAAATAGTCTTTTGTTTAAAAATTAATATTATAACAAAAACCTTTTTTTTCGTTTTAAACCATAAATAAAAAAAATTCACTAAAAAAAAAGACAATATTTCATTAATTTTTTTTTATTGAAATAAAAAAAGAATTCCCTTTAGAAAAAAAGCAAAGAATTAAAGAAAATTCTAATTTTAACATTGCAGAGTCTAAAAATAAAGTTGAAGAGTTTGAAAATAATCAAATTCCTGTGATAATAAGTAATTCAAAAGAAATTGAAACTCAAAAAAAGAATGTTATCGCCAACGAGACTAAAAAAAGAATTATTAAAGAAGAAATTCAAAAAAATGCTTCAGTAAAGCCAAGAAAACTTAGTAAAAGAAATATTTTAAAACAATTATTTTCAAAATTAAAAAGTAAATTCACCAAAATATGCTTCAGTGATAAAGAGTTTAGAAAATATATTTCAATCAAATCCAGAACAAAAGGTCTATTAAATTTTATTTAGAAATTAAGATAATATAAAATTTTTACATTATTTGTTTTCGTATTTCTTAGGAAGAACTGACTACTATTCCTGAGATTGAAGAAGTGAACAATATAATGTGTCATTTTAGAATGGACGACAAATTACCAATTAGGAAGAAGAAGAAAAAAAATAATCAAATTAATTTTAATTTTGATTGAGTTTTTTTTCCAAAATATAAATTTAAAAAATTCATTGAGAAATTTAAATAAAAAATCTTCTTTTGGATGGTTTTGTTGGATTATTTAATTAATTTGATTGTTTTTTTTTGATTCAAGGCTATTCTCGATAATTAATTCATTTTTTTTTAAATATAAAAAAAAAAAAATTTTTTTAAAATATTTTTGCTATTTTTTGATTTTTTATATTTTTGAATTTTTTTAAATTTTTTTTTAATCCAAACACTTTTTTAATTCAAAGAACTTTTTAGTGAGAAGCTGCTACTTGCGCTCCTGAATACATTAACCTGAAACTTTCTAAGACCTCTTCTTTCACTATAAATTTTAACGCTAATTAAAGAAGAATTAATTATTTATTTAGTCAACCTTCATTAATTAAAACAATTGGTTGATTGATCTGGTGTCCACTAGGAATCAAAGTTAAAAGAATCTTATAATCTGCTCCTTTATCCATATAATCAAGCATCACCTCATCTCTTTCAGTTCTTTTTTGCAAATTCAATAAAAAGTTGATTTTAGCACTCAATGAAGGCATAAAAGGTTCAAACAAAGCTGAAAGAGCTCTAATAGCATTTGCAACGACTGCAAGAACGACATTTGATCTAAATATATTGATAAAATTCAATTAATTTTGTACTATAAAAGAAATTATTGATTTTTAAATAAGATACCTTTTAGATTCAATATTTTTCGCGACCCAAGGCTCATTATCTTGCATATATTTATTAGAAAGAGCACTGATTTCCATACTCAATTTCAAAGCCTCTTTAATCTCAACACCTTCGAAAACACTTAAATATTCCTTGAACAGTTTATAAAACGCAGTCAAATAATCGATATCTGCTTTTGTCAACTCTTTCATATCAAAAGCAGGAACTTTCTAATTAAATTTAATTTAAAAAGCAATCATTTATAAATACTCACCCCTTCAAATTTCGAAAATAGCAGCTTACAACTCCTTTGTGTAAGATTTCCTATATTCATTAATAATTCATTATTTATTTTCACTCCGAAATCTTTCCATGTGAACAGTGTATCAGCTTTTTCTGGTCGATTGATCAGTAAATAAAACCTCCAAATTTCACTGGGAATGCCAGTTTCAATAGCATTATCACCAAAAACTCCTACTTTTCTACTCTTTGAGAACTTTCCATCCTCATAATTCAAATATTCTGTGGTAGAAATATGATGTAACATAGTCCAATTTTCTTTTGTCCCGATTAAAGTGCATGGGAAAATGACTGTATGAAATGGTATATTATCTTTTCCCATAAATTGATATAATTTCACTTGTTCAGGATTCTTCCACCATTTTTCCCAATTTTTCGTATATGTCGCTGTTATTGATAAATACCCAATAGGAGCGTCAAACCATACATAAAACACTTTATCTTTGAACTCTTCTAAAGGAACTGGTGTGCCCCATTTTAAATCTCTTGTGATGCAACGAGCTTTCAAACCAGTCTTTATCCATGATTGAGTCGTTGTTTTCGAATTATTGTTCCAAAATCCAGCTTCAGAAGCTTTATCAACCCATTTTTCTAGATTTTCTTGCAATAAAGGCAAATCAATAAAGACATGCTTTGCCTTTTTAAGCACAGGATGTTTATTGCAAATCTGGCATTTAGGGTCAACAAGCTCAGTTGGGTTCAATAATTTTCCACAACCATCGCATTGATCTCCTTTCGCATCAATAAAACTGCATAAAGGACATTTTCCTCTGATGAATCTATCTGCTAAAAACGTTTTACAACTTTCGCAGAAGTATTGTTCTAAAGTATCATTAAAGAGAAATTTATTGTCTTGAAGCTTCAGGAAAATATCTTGAGCTATTTTTGTCTGTTCTGGTGTTGTGGTCCTGCCGAAATTATCACAATCGATATCAAACCAATCATAAATTTGTTTATGAAGCTTATAATATTTATCACAGATTTGTTGAGGAGTGCATTTTTCTTCCAATGCTTTCATTTCAGTCGCAGCTCCATATTCATCAGTCCCTGCAATATAAATACTATTATAGCCTCTCAAACGACAATATCTTGCAAAAACATCAGCGCTTAACACACAACCAATCACATTCCCTAAATGAGGCACATTGTTAACATAAGGCAAAGCACTTGTAATCAAAATATTTCGTTTATTTGCTTCAGGAAGAATCTCTTTTCCCTCACTTAATCGATGAATTTTTGCCTCGTTGAAAGCTTTTAAATAAATTGGATCGATTTCTTCTTTGACCTTTTGCTTTTTTGGACCTTGGGGTTCTTTTGGAACTTGTTGTATTGGCGTGTGATTCTTGTCTTTTTTCTCTTTTGATTCTTTTGATTCTTTGGAATCTTTATTTTCTTTACCATCTGCTACTTTAGGTTTTTTTTCTTTTCCACATTTGGGCCCTTCTTTGGTTGTTTCTTTAGTTTTGGCATCTTTCTTACTTGCTAAATCAGCGAATTGCTAATAAAAAACAAGTTTTTGAAATGAGAATGAGTTTAAAGAGAATACTTGAAGGATTGAGTTTAAGTCTTGATCAACTTTTTCCTTGATTCTATCGAACCAAGCAATAAGTTTGGTAAACTTCTTATTTTTGTCATGGTTGAAATATTTCTTTAAGGTTATATAAGTAATTATATCCAAAGAACCTAATTCCGTCTTTTCCATAAATTATTAAATAATTAAACAAACAAAAAATTACTCCTGAAAAATAATTGGTTTTCAAAAGGAATTTTTCAAGTTTTTTATAGCTTTTATTCTTTATTATTTTCATAGTGGAAATCGGTCCCTATTTACAAATGAAAAAGTGGAATATTTTCTTTATTCAATAAATTTTACAGATTTTGTGGTTGCCTTTTCAATCATCGAGAATGAGGTCCAATATAATTTATCTATGAATGAGGGATTGTGGTCCTCCAAATATGTTAAAATACTTAAAATTCCACAAAATTCAGGCTCAGATTTATTTGGTCTTAATGTTTCAATGAAGACATCTTGAAATTAATTAATAGAGATTATTAATAAAAAATAAAAAGAAAAGTTTACTTGAATCGTAATTGAAATTTATATTGCGATTTGAATGAAATTTCTTGATAATGGTCATCAAAGATAAGGCTTTTCGATTAAGACTTTTGAAATAGAAGTTCATTGGGAAAATTTGGTAAGATGGAATTTTTTATTGGATTTTTTTAAATAATAATTCAAAAAAGATTTTTATTTTTTTGTTTGAAAGTTTTCTTTTTTTAAATAAATTTTGATTTTATATTTTAATTTGATTTGAATCAGAATTACAAAATTTGGTTTTTATTTCAAAAATAAATTTTTTATTTCAAAACTCTCTTTGTTTTTCTTCTGCTTATCAAATTTAAAATAAAATAAACCTAAACAAAAAAATCCCATCATTTTCCTCTATTTTAAAAGTTATGTTTTCTTGTCTTGACAATCAAAGTAAGTTTTTAATTTATCTATTTCTTTTAACTCCTAAATTATAAGACACTTCAAGTTGCTCCATTTATCAAAGCTGCAAGATTTTCTTAACCACAAATGAAGGAACCTTTTGTTCATTCTGTTATGAAATTTGCAAAGAATGCCATATTCCTAAGCACGAAATCCTTTTTAACGCTGAAGAGAAATGTTGCTGTTCTCATGAAGGTTTTTTATTTAAAACTAAGATAAATAAAATAATCTTAAAAAAGAAAATGCTGAATTCTTCAAAAAAACGATTTCTGAAGCCTTTAAGGAGCTGGCCCATCATTCAATTTCAAAACTCAATGCCATAAATGCATTTTTATCCCATCGAATTAATGGTCAATCTGTCTTTGAACTGGCTGATCCAGAAGTTGCTGGTTTGTTTTCCAAAGACTACACAGATTTATTGTCCCAAACTTTCAAATGGGATGATATAAGCATCCCCAGTATTGAGCAAAGAGCCAATTTTACCAATTATTTCAATCAAAGCGATTCAAAAATTTTCATAACTGGTCTGAACACTGCTCCTTTGGAGCAATTATTTCCTTTAAAGTTCATAAATATGATCACAGATTGTCCTGATTACAGTTTTGGCCAGCCTATTTACAATCAAAGTTTGAATTTTTATACCTATTTGTTGGATTTCTTTATCAGATATTACTTGAACAAGGATTTAAAGACACTTGATAAAATCGATGCACAAGACATTGAAACTTATTCTCCATTGGCTCGAAATTCAATCCGAGAGAAAAACCGCAATAATTCTTATATAAGATTGAAATATTTCAATGAGCAATTCGATGTTCATAAATTTGCTATAAAATTAGTAGAGAAATTCGTTCCAGGAGCCACTTGGAGATGGATAGGAGGCAATCATAAGGCTCATGTATATTGCATCAAGATTTGTAAGTTATTGATGGAATATGGACTATTAGATGAAGCTCAATGTGAAGAGATTAAACATGCTTTATATCTGAAAATTCCTGTTTATAGATCTTTAGAAACAATTATTGATCGGGACGCAAGCAGTATCTCTGAATATTGGGTGAATATATGGTATGATGGATTGAAGTCTATTAGGGAATATTACTGCGAGATTCTGATAAATTATGTTTATTTGAAGAAAGATAATGAAGTATTGAATTTGATGAAACTATTGATTGTGCAGAAAGAAAACAATAAAGAAATTACTTTGGATTATCTTTTAGCCAATATTTCCTTCGAAAATTCAATTATTTTTGAAGAGTCTTTTTCGAAGAAAATGCTCGAATTCCTTCATGGATTTGTCCTTTCGCAAAACACTATTAATAAGAAATTCCTCACAAATTCTATGAAAATGGAAAGCATTCTAGATAATTTCCTTCAAAACTTCTGCAATATTGAAGACCCATATCTGAGATCACTTCGGCTTTTAAGAGATCAAGATTTCGAGAATCATTTAAAAGAAATGAAGATTCCCCAAGAAAAACGCATAGATCTAACAATTCCTGCAAAAGAACTCTCGAAATTGCGATCCCGAATTGTTCAAGGGATATACACATATAAAGAATCTGAGCTATTTAAAGATTTGGAGCAGATTTTAGACCTTTTGAATGAAAAATTGCATTATATTGAAGCGATTCAATTGAATTATGAGAATATTTATCATGGACAAAAGGCTTTATTCAATACAGACATTCCTATGTCAGTTGAATTGATTTTAGCTTGTTTGAGCCATGAATTGAAAAAAGTTGATTACGCGCCAATAATGATGAAATTTTCTTGTTTGCTGCGTTTTTATCTAAAAGATAATATCGATCATCATAGCATACATTTTGTCGAGAATAATGTCTGGAATTACGAAAATATGCTCTATGTTTTCCCAGAAGAAGTCAGCGATTTATTATATCAATCTTTTAAAGAAAATTCTCAAGCTCTTTTCGCAAAAGAATACGTGCTGGATGTGATTCTTTGCATTTTTGGCAAACTATTCAAAGTGGAAGAAAAAAACCTGCGCTATTTCAAATCTCTGAAGACGGTTGTAGATATTTTATCCCTGCATCATCAGGAGAAATATGAGAAAATATACAATTGGATCCCTGAATTCGATGTAAGAATCACGATGGATTTAGTCAATTATAGTGAGATTTTCGTTCCTGATGAAATCGAGAAACTTTTGATGAACTATAACAATTCTGATAGTTTAGATGATGCGAAGTTGAATTTCTTGATGAATATATTGAATTTATTGCAACTGTGCACCAAATTTCGATTCGTTGAAACTTCTTATAAGAAGATTAATGAAGCTTTTACTAATGATAAACTAATAAAATTAATCAAAGCCTCAGATAAAAATATTGAATTTCGTCGGATTTTCTTTGAATTATATGCGAACTTCAATGTGGATTTCAAGGATCATCTTGTTAATAATAGAGCTGATTATTATTTCAACAAGCCAGCTGATATGCAATATGAAGAAGATCCTTTCTATGATAAGGAATATAATAAAACTTTAGATCTTATAACAGAAGAAATTCATTGGATTATGGAGAATTTCGAGAAAAGCAGTGATATTTTTAAAAACCAAACACAGACTGTTTTGGATTATATCAATGAAACAGTTCTAGGAACTTTAGTAAAATTAATGAATTATTTCCTAATTATCAAAGAAGGTGATCTTTATAAAATGAAGAATTATATTAATAAATTGGAAGAAATCAGCAACTTTTTATTCGACAATAAAATGAAATTAATCACAATTTATGGGCTCCATATGGAGGAATTAGAATCTCCTGAAAGAAAAAAACTAGAAGTTCAATTGGCCAAAATTGATGAGAATCAGAAAATCAAAAAGGAAAAAGTTATGATCATAAGCCATTGCCAATTTATTTTAGAAACTTGCTGTTTTATCATGGCTAAGAAGCCAATGACCTCTCACAAAAGGAAACTATTGAATTATAAAAATCCTGTGAGAAGAGCGCAATACAGTTTGAATAAAATGAGGAGTTTTTCTAAAAATGTGAATGAAAGAAAACAAAATTTAGACCTGATCTTTGAGAAATTCAAAAGAAGATTAGAAAAAAACTGTGAGAATCCTTCTTTAATAAGTCGTTATCTTGCAATGTCCTATGAGCAATATAAATTGACTAAATTGAGCTCGGATTCCAAAAGAAACTATTATTTATCAGCTCTTGGAATCTCTCAAGAAACCAAAGCTTTTTCTTACAATATCTGCCATTATATTCATAACGTTTTAAAAAGTGAATGGAATATTGACAAAAAGATAAATAAGTTCAACTTAATTGAATGTCTTTGCAATTTGCTTTTCATTTGTCCGATTTCAACTCAGGAATCTATTTATAAACTAATCACTGAAAACAATGAAAAGGATTGTCCTTTCCTGGATAAAATATGGTCTGAAATGAAATGGTCAATGAGTTATGTGAAATTCAAAACAAATATTGATAAGTTCTGGAAGGAAGGCTTCAGAAAAGTGTTGTTAATCATGAAATTCCATCATTTGCTTTGTAAAGGACAAAAGAAGTTATTTAAGGACACTTTCAGAGAAAAAATCCTTCCTTCTGATACTATAGATAGAGTTCAAAGATGGACTACAATCTTTCAAAGAATGAGTGATAATTGTGAATGGCATTATAATTATACAAAAGGAGAAATAAACACTTTTGGCAAATCAAATAGAGCTTATTTGATTCCTTTAGCAATTGAAGTCTTTGAGAACCTTTCAGAGGTTTGTTCAAGGAATTTTGATAATAAAAACAAGGTTTATACTTATATTTATGATCGATATAATGGCATTTTGAAAAGATTTTTCAGAGATTGTGATTCGAAATTCTATAATTTGAAGCTGGCTTTGATCAAATTCATACTTGTAATGACTGAAGGCATGAATCAAGATATTTTGAACTATCAAATCACTAATTTCGAACTGACTAATATCAATATTATCATAATAAATAGTTTGAAACAATTGTATTATTGTATAGTGAAAAAAAATAAGTTAGAAATTTCAAACAAATTGAGTGATTATCCTTTGAAAGTCGAAGATTATCCTTATTTAATCAAAGCATTTGAGACAAATGCTGAGTTTGTGAACCATCCTTTGTTAGAAATCTGCAAAACCTTATTCCTTTACATCATGAAATTAAAGGAAGTTCGACTAAAATATGAGAATTTCTGCAAAGAGAGAGAAGATATGATAATAAATTTCGAAAAAACTAAAAATCTTTCTAACAAATATATCTCTGAAGAAGATTTTATTAGCTTTATGTTTTTGAATGAAATAGTCTGCAAAAATTATTACAAAGGAAGAAAGGTTCAAATAACTAAAGGATATAGATCAAATTCTGAGGATAGAGGCAAAAAAGAGAAAAAAATAAATAAAATTCTTGACCGAAAAAACAAGGATGTGAATGAAAAATTGGAGATTATTGAATCCAGTCTGAAAACTGGTTTAAATGACTTTGAGGGTAAATTTAAAGGAATGAAAGAAGTGGTCACAGAAGAAATTAATCAGATTAAGGGCAAGATTGATACTAATAAAGATGAAACCAAAGAGGAAATAGGTAAGTTAAGTAATGAAGTTATAGGATTGAAGGAAGAGGTTGAAGATTTGAAGAAAATTGTGAATATTTTGAATGAGAAACTGAGCTCATTTCTAGATTCAAAGAACCTACCAATCGAAAAGGGATTGCTTTTCGAATAATAAATGATTATTAACTTGAAAAACAAAACAAATTAACAACATAAATTACAATTTGAATTAAACAAAAAAAATGACAACAGTATTTGAAAAAAAAAATTTTTAATTATAAAAATGTAGAGAAAAATTTTTTGGAAAAAAAAAAAATTAAATTAAATTTCAATTTTATTAAAAATAAATGACTGAAAACATAAGATCGCAAAGGATTGCAAAAGGTGAATAATAATTATAATTATCTATATTCATAAAACTTTACTTTATACCTGTAGAGAAAGAAGCATTAAAAAAATTATCTCAAGAAATTTATTCATATAATTTTGCTCAAGGAGATTTTGAATTGATAATTGATTTAAAAGATAAAAAAATTGGTTTATTTAAAATTTGGGTTTTACTCCCAGAAAACTAGTTCCACAAATTAAGATGGAATCAATGTAACAAACGAATTTTGTAAAAATTTTCCATTTTTTTCAGAATAAAGATATTTTCATTAATCTGGATTTTCAAAACTACAATAGCTTCAATATTTATTATAAAAATAAATGGACTTGTAAACTGACTTTAGGTGAGATCATTGAAAAGTACAAAATTTTTTTTCATTTTCAAAAATTTAAAAATGTGTTAAAAATATAGAATGAATAATTTTTAAAAAATAAATTGCAATTCTGTCAGCAATCTCCCTCAGAATGCCATATTTTCATGCTAGGAGACAATTTTCCTAAAAAAAATTTAATAATTTTAATAATTTTGGTTGCAATAATCTTTAGAATACTTATAGGTTTGGCTCATATTCAGGTATATCAAGCAAATTTTAAATTTATTACAAAACTTAATAAAAAAATAGGAATAAATGATCCTCCTCAATATGGTGATTATGAAGCGCAAAGACATTGGATGGAATTAACCTCTAATACACCAACATCAGAATGGTATGTGGCAACGCCTTATAATAATTTAACTTATTGGAGAATTGATTACCTACTATTGACAGCATATCATAGATGGGTTATGGGGGTTATTAATTCCATATATGAGCCAGAATAAATGAAATTATTAGATTCTCATGGCTATGAAACATTTACTCATAAATTTTATATGAGAATGACAGTTTTAATCAATGATTTGATATTTTTTTTTATTGGGAGCATTTGTGTTGCTTATTTAGATCTAAAGAAATATAATTTTTATGTTAAATGGATTTGTATAATGCTGATTTTATTTGCCCCACCTAATATTTTAATCGATCATAGACACTTCCAATACAATTGCGTTATTTTGGGTCTGACTTTGCTTGGTTTTTATTTCAGTTGTAAAGATCAATTAGTTTTAGGAGGCATCTTGTTTACTTGCGCCTTCAATTTCAAACAAATGGCTTTATATTATGCTTTTACTTTCTTTTCAGTTATTTTGGGAAAAATAATTGCAAGAGCTCATAACTCTTCTTAAGTAATTTTTTTTTTATTAGAACTATTTATTGAGACTTTTTTCTTTAGAAATTCTTCTCAATTATATATGGAGTTTTATATATTGGATTCGTTGTGTTATCGTTTATCATTTGGCTCCCTTGGGCAACATCAAAAGACAATTTCTTTCAAGTTTTGGATGCAATTTTCCCTTTTCACAGAGGCCTTTATCAAAACAAAGTAATTTTTTTAATTTTTTTCTAAATGAATTTTAATATAGATTGCCAGTTTTTGGTGTGTGACAAGTTTTTTTGTTGAATGGGAAAGTATTTTTTCAGGGTTTCCCTCACCATCCTCACATCTCTTATTTGCATAGTTTTTTCTTTACCATCTATGATATCGACCATTGTACTTCCCAATATCAAAACTTTCAAATTATGTCTTTTTAATGTTTCAATGGCATTTTTCTTTTTCTCATTCCATGTTCATGAGAAAACTATTCTAATCCCTTTATTAGGTTTAGGACTAAGCATCAAATATCTTGGGTATTACTATCTGGATTTTGTGACATTTTCTTCCATGTCTTTGTACTTTCTGACTATTTGTGAAAAATTGACTTTCAATATTTCATCACAACATGTTTTTTCTGGTATTTTTAAAATAGAATGCTAAAATTATTAGAATCAATGAAATTTCTTAAAGATTTAACATTTACCAAAATATGATAAAATATCCTCTGGAGCCTTTATTAAGTTAAATGAAGAAAATTTGCTGAATACTTGTATTTGGTTACAAAATCGAACTTCTAAGAAAAACGAATTGAAAAGAAAATGGATTGAAAAATAAACAATGAATTTAAAAATAAAATAAAAATAGTTTATTTTATTTTTTAAGGAAGAGAATTTATTAAATAAACACAAAACATCGTTTTGAAAAATTGATATTTTAACAAATAAAATTTAATTTTCAAAAAAAAAAATACATCTCACATGATAAAAATGGAAGAAAAATTAACAATCTTCTTGTTCAAAACAAAAATCTCTTAAATCTATTAAATCAACATATCTTTTTAATTTTTTCCGTAAACAGAATTTCATGCTTTCTATTTGTTCATTGCTAAAAACAAAACGTTGATAAAGAGTCAAACAACCATCTATTTGAGGGAAATTCAAATAAGTCATGATCATTGTTTTTATTAACAGACAAATAGCTTGAAAATGTTCAGCATCAATTTCAACAATATAGTCCAAAACTGGAAATAAACTATTGTGAAGTATCGCGATTAGCACCCAATAAGATAACCATTTAGCTGAATCTTCCGAAATAATAACGCCTGTGGTATTGATTGTACAAATAACTAGTAAGCTAGCCCAAATTGGATATAAGTAGCCGAGAATAGTTTTTAAAAAAAACAAAAGACACTCTAGCAACATCAAAAAAATTTTAAAAAATAAATGAGTTTCTCATTTTTTTAATTATTTAAACTATAGTTAAAATTTTTTTTTACATTGTTT
>JFJP01037431.1_pt1 | contig 28558 bp, 20 predicted proteins | sample 431651 | NCBI WGS metagenome assembly JFJP01 (sample SAMN02602958, study PRJNA72255) | Microbial mat metagenome, whole genome shotgun sequencing project. | biome: fresh water; feature: sink hole; material: water; isolation source: purple microbial (photo- and chemosynthetic) mats found in... | reverse complement strand
GCGGCGCGGCGTCGAAGAGGCGGAACAGGGGCGGCTTGGGGTCGGTGGCGCGCAGGGTCGAGAGCAGGATGAGCTTGTTGACGCCGGCCACGCGGGCCATTTCCTGGGCCATGATGCCGCCGAAGGAAAGGCCGAGCAGGTTCAGCCCGCCCTGGCGCTCGGGGATCTGCTGGAGCATGCGCAGGGCGTAGTGGCCCAGGCTCTCGATTTCGGAGAGCGGTTCCAGCCAAGGGATGTGGACCAGCTCGATGCCCTTGGGCTCGACGCGGAAGAAGAGGCGGTGGTCGGAGCCGAGCCCGCTGATGACGTAAAGTTTCTTGCCCATCGTGGGGGAAGTTTTTGCGAACGGAAGGGTGGCGGCTCAGGCGGCGCGCTGGTGCGAGCGGCCCAGGGCGAAGCCGAAGACGCTGCCGGCCAGCCCGCCGATGATGTGGGCGAACTCCGAGACGTTGTTCTCCTGGAAGGCCGAGAGGACCTCGCCGCCCAGGTAGAGCAGCAGGATGAGGATGAAGGTCAGGGGGATGCCGCCGTCGGTGGTGTTGGTGAACGAGACCAGCAGGATCAGCATGAAGACGATGCCGCTGGCCCCGAGCAGGCCGTGGGGGAAGAAGAGGATCTGCAGGATGCCGGTTATCAGGGCCGTGGCCAGCATCATGAAGAGGGTGTCGGAGCTGCCGTACTTTTCCTCGATGATGGGCCCGATGAGCAGGATGAACGAGAGGTTGCCCATCAGGTGCTCCATCGAGGCGTGGCCCAGGGTATGGCCGACCAGCGAGAAGTAGTCGGTCAGCCGACCGAAGTCGAAGGGGCGGTTGCCGACCACGAAGAGCGAGCGGGACACCTCGTTCTCGGGCGAGCCGAAGAGGAAGAACACGGCGGTGGCCAGCAGGGAGAAGGTCAGGATGACCGGGGAGTTGTATCGGATGCGTAGTGCCATGTGGGTGGGGAATCTTTGGGGGTGGGTTGGGGCTTACATGAGTCCGGTGGCCCGGCGGAACGACTGGTCCTGCTGCTCGCGGGGGATCATCGCGATGAGCTGGTTGTTGATGCCGCGCAGGGCGGGGAAGTTCTGGTGCTCGGAGGCCTGCCTGCCCGACTCGATCAGGCGCTGGGCGCGGTCGGGGTCGTCGTAGCGGCCCAGGCTCTGCTTGAGGTGCTCGAAGAGGTTGATCTGGTACTCGTCGTCGCGCCAGAGGACCTGGAAGTTGAGCTGGCTGAGCTCGCGGGCGCGCTGGCGGACCTTGGCGGGCGAGGAGTTGAGGAACTGCCCCTCCTGGCTGACGATCTGGTCGAGGCGCTGCTTCTCGAAGGCGTTGCCGCTCTTCTCGATGTTGGCCCGGGCGACCATCTTGGCGCGGGTGTACTCGCCCAGGGCGGCGTCGAGCTTCTTCTGGCGGGCGATGCGAAATACCTGGAGCGACATGCGGCGCTTGACGTCCTCGATCTGGTACCGGCGGTCGGTAACGTCGTCGTCGGTCATGCTTTCGAGCTGCTGGGCCATTTGCCGGGCCTCCAGCTTGAGCTTGTTGAGGCTGGCGGCGGCCTCGTAGTCCTCGCGGCTGGTGGCGGCGGCGATCTGGAAGTCGAGCTCGCGGGCCAGCTCGTCGAGCTCTTCGCGGAGCAGGGCGATGGGCAGGTGCCGCTGGGTGGGCGTGAAGATCTGCTCGAACTCCTGGTCGAGCATGGGGATGTAGGCCAGGATGCGCAGGTCGCGCGACTCGCTGATCTCGAAGGTCAGCTCGACGTCGGCGCCTTGCACGAGGTCCTGGTTGAGCTTGTCGCCCTCGATGGCCATGAAGCCGATGGTCTTGTTGGACTGGGGCAGGGCGTCGGCGCTGCCTTCGAGGACGTTGATGACGAAGCGCTCGGGCGAGCCTTTGCGGATGGTGGAGCGCACGACGCGGTTCTCGGTCTTCTTGATGGGCAGGATGGAGTTCTTCTGGAAGAGCAGGTGCAGCTTGGTCTCGGCCTCGTCGAGGTCGTCGATTTCCATGCAGATGTCCTCGGGCAGGGGCTGGCCGACGATGCTGAACTTGCCCTGGGTGATGGCGATGGGCCCGGCGTCGGTGGGCACCTCGTTGTTCTGCCAGTCGAAAACCCTGATGCTGAACTGGTTGAAGGTGTTGGGCACCAGGGGCAGGTCTTCGGTGATGCGGGCTTGCAGGGGCTTGATGCCCGAGTCGAAGCCGCCGTCGTCGCGGGTGATCTTGTAGAAGAGGTTCTCGATTTCGCCCTCTACGGTGGCCGCGAAGAAGACCTCGGAATCCTTGGTGGCCTTCTCGTAGGCGAGCTTCATGCGCAGGCCGGGCTTTTCGGTGGGGGCGGAGCCCTGGGCGCGGGGTCCGGCCTCGGGCTGGGTGGCGGCGGGGGCGGCGGCCTTGCGGAGCTTGGTTCCGGCGTAGTAGGCCGCGCCGATGGCCACGGCGGTGGTGGGGTCGATGTCGATGTTGACGGGCACGCCCAGGCTCATGCCGACGCTTTCGCGGACGTAGGGGATGTAGGTGGAGCCGCCGACCATCAGGGCGAAGCGTATTTCCTTGGGGGTGAGCTTGTTGCGCTGCACCATCTGGTGGGCCATCTCCAAGGTGCGGCCCACGTGGGGCTTGATCATGTTCTCGAAGTCGGTGCGGCGGAGGGTGAAGACCTCATCGACCTCCTGCCCGTCGTCGTCTTGCATGAGGATCTCGATGTCGGCGGTGGGGTGGGTCGAAAGCTCGATCTTGGCGGCCTCGGCCTTGTGCATGAGCACGTGCCAGGTGGCGTTGTGCTTTCCGGTGGCGCTCTTCATCTGCTCTTCGAGCTTGTGGAACTTGTACTTTTCCTCAAGTTGTGGGATGACCATGAGCTCCAGGATGAGGGAGTCGAAGTCCTTGCCGCCGAGGAAGTTGTCGCCGATGTGGTCCACCACGCGCATCTCCTCGTCGAGGATGCGCACCAGGGCGGCGTCGAAGGTGCCTCCGCCCAGGTCATAGACCAGCCAGTGGCCGTTCTGGAGCTCGAGCTCGGGCAGGCCGTTGGCGTAGGCCAGGCTGGCGGCGATGGGCTCTTGCAGGAGGACGACCTGCTGGAATCCGGCCAGGTGCCCGGCCTCCTTGGTGGCGTTGGACTGCACGGTGTCGAAGGAGGCGGGGATGGTGATGACGGCGGCCTCGAGGGGCGAGCCGTCCTGCACGAAGGTCTTGAGCTCCTTGAGGACCTCGGCCGAGAGCTGGATGGGCGTCAGGACGCGGCCGGCGTTGGCGGACTCGTAGGTCTCGGTGGTGCCCATCTTGCGCTTGAAGGCGCCAAAGACGTTGCGGGGGTCGCGCTGGAGGAGCTCCTGGGCCTTGGCCCCGACCAGGACGCGGTCTTTCCGGAATCCGACCACTGAGGGCAGGGTCTGCCCCCAGGTGACGGGGCTGCGGAAGATCTCGACCTGCGAGGCCTTGAATTTGGCGATGACCGAGTTGGTGGTGCCCAGGTCGATGCCGATGTTGATGGTGTTTTCCATGGTTGTTTCTCGAAGGTGCGGGTGGGAAGTCCGTGCTTGGGTAAGGCTCAGGCGTTCAGGCGTTTCTCGATGACGGCGGCCAGGATCTCGATGGCCACGCGGTTCTGGCCTCCCTCGGGCACGATGATGTCGGCGTAACGCTTGGAGGGCTCGATGAATTGCAGGTGCATGGGCTTGACGGTCTGCTCGTAGCGGTCCAGGACGTTCTTGACCGAGCGTCCGCGCTCGACGATGTCGCGCTGGATGACGCGCATGAGGCGGTCGTCGGGCTCGGCAAAGACGAAGACCTTGATGTCGAACAAGTCGCGCAGGCGCTTGTTGGTGAGCACCAGGATGCCCTCGACGATGAGGACCTTCTTGGGCTGGGTGGGGATGCTTTCGGCGGCCCGGGTGCAAGTCAGGTACGAGTAGATGGGCTGGCCCACGGTCTGGCCGTCGCGCAGGCGGCTGATGTGGTCCACCAGCAGGTCGAACTCGATGGCCGAGGGATGGTCGAAGTTGATGGCCTGCCGCTCCTCCAGGGGCAGGTGCGAGTTGTCGCGGTAGTACGAGTCCTGCGAGAGGACGGCGACCTCCTGGTTGGGGAAGCGCTCGATGATCTTCTTGACCACGGTGGTCTTTCCGGAGCCGGTTCCTCCGGCTATGCCAACTACTAGCATGGGTTCAAAGTTCTGGTTCGTGGGGGGAAAAGTGCTCCAAAAACGGCTTGGAGCGTAAAAATGCACATTTCCCCGCTTTTTCTGAAAACAAAAAGCGCGGCGCCCTCGCGGCCCCCGGCCCGCCTTTCGCCAAGGCCCGGAGCGGCCGCGTCGGCCGGGCTTCCCAGCCTAGGGCGCTTTCCGCGCTTTTTCATGGCCCGGCTCTTTGTCCTGAGCCGCCAAAATCGTAACTTTAGCCGCAAGACCCCCCAACCCAACCCTCAAAAAAAACGACCCAACGATGATCCAACATGTGGTGATGTTCAAGCTCAAGAACGGCTTTTCCCCGGCAGAAAAAGAGGAGAACGCCCTTCGCATCAAGAACGCCCTCGAGGCCCTGCCCGCCAAGATCGCTGAAATCCAGCACTTCAAGGTCGGCATCAACGAGAACCCCTCGCCCAGCGCCTTCGACCTGGTGCTCGTCTCCTCCTTCCGCAATGTCGAGGAGCTGCACGAGTACGCCGTCAACCCCTGGCACCGCCAGGTCGTGGCCCTGATCGACGAGCTCTGCCAAGACCGCGCCGTGGTCGATTACCAGGACTAGCCGCGCCGACCTCCGCTTCACGCCCAAAATCCTCCCTGCCCATGACCCTCCACCCGCTCGCCCTCCTGGGCATCGACTTCACCAGTTTCCTGCGCCTCGCGCCCGCCGACCTGCGCAAGCGCAAGCGCAAGCTCCTGGCCGAGTTCGACCTCAGCCCCGACAACACCCTCCAGCACCAGGGCCAGGGCATCTCCAAGGATGACGCCCTGCGCGTCCTCGAGGAGCTCGAGCGCAAGGTCGAGGAAGGATTCTTCAAAGGCGTGGAGCCCGACGGGCAGCTCGCCCGCTTCCTCGAGCTGGCCGACCTCGAGCTCTTCACCGACCCGCGGCCCCTGCCCCAGTACGAGCACCCCTACTTCAAGCGCCTGCTGCTGCCCTTCTACGCCACCGAGTTCGACAAGGCCTTCCTGGCCGCCTTCCAGCAGAACCTGCCCGAGCGCATGCGGCAGATGGCCCAGGCCAACCTCTTCCGCGAGCCCCGCCACCACGAGCGCTGCTTCCGCGGAACCACCGTCCGCCTGGCCCGCATGGAGGGCGAGCTGGCCGACTTCCGACAGCAGATGAGCCAGATTCCCTTCGACTTCGACGCCGAGCGCCAGGCCCGCATCGACGCCAAGATCCGCGACGAGGTGCGGCCCCAGACCCTCGAGGCCCTGCCCGAGCACCTGGCCAAGGCCAACGGCCGCCTGGCCCTGGTGCTGGCCGCCTTGGCCCTCGAGGTCTGCCAGAGCCTCCACCAGCCGGCCTGGGCGGGCCAGCTTCTCGACTTGGCCCGCGCGCTCAAGCCCTCCTACACCCAGCAGCGCGTCGAGGAGCTCGCCCAGCAGGTCGCGCAGGCCAAGGTCCGCCCCGAGCTCTTCCAGCGCGTCCTCGACGACCCCCTCCTACGCGACTTCCTCAACCACGGCCACCCCGAGCACCTCGAAAGGCCTCACCCGCCCCAGGCCCTCCGTCCGGACTTCCTCGACTTCATCCGCGAGCCCTACCAGCGCCGCCTGGGCAAGCACGCCGCCCGTTGCTTCCGCCGACGCGACCATCTGGCCCTCGAGCAGGCCTTCCGCGGCAACCTCTTCGCCCAAGACGCCCTGCTCGACCTGGCCTACGACCCCACCCGCGCCCTCCTGGCCGAGCTGCTCGACCAGCTCGAGCGCCTGCGCGTGGAGCTCCACGCCGGAAGCCCTTCCCCAGAAGAAGGCCCCAAGCGCGTCGAACTGCCCGAGGCCTGCGCCCCCGAGCTGCTCAACGCCCTGCCCAAGCCCCTGGCCACCCAGCGCGACGCCATCGCCCAGAGCCTCGGCTACCTCGCCCTGTCCGTCCACAAGCTGCTGCCCGGCAACCCCATGGCCGCCGCATGGATCCAGAAGGCCCTCCAGGTCGAGACCTCAGCCCAGGTCCGCCAGAGCCTCGACGAGTACGCCAAGGCCATCGGCGTGGAGCGCCGCGCCCGCGCCGAGCGCCCCGAGCAAGGCCAGAAGGCCGAAGGGCAGCCCAGCTTCACCGACTTCATCGAGCGCAGCCCCAGCCTGCGCCGCTTCCTCGAATCGGGCAACGAGGCCTTCTTCCAGGACTTCGCCCCCGACCCCATGTTCCAGAACCCCATGTTCCTGGCCTTCATCCGCCGCGACTATCTCCAGAGCTTCCAAAAGCTCCTGCTCAACGCCTACCTCGAAGCCGACACCCAGCTCATCGCCAAGATGCACGAGCACAACCTCTTCCGCGACAAGGCCGAGGAGCCCGACTGCTTCACCGCCCTCGAAAAGCGGATCGAGGAAACCATCCGCGACGTCAACCAGCTCGAAGGAAAGCTCCGGACCATCGGCAACCTCGGCCAGAGCGTCTCCCAGCTCACCCTCCAGGGCTTCATGGCCCTTTCCGTCGAGCCCGAGAGCCTCAACGCCCTGCCCGAACGCTTCCAGAACCTCCGCAACCGCCTGGTCCAGGCCCTCTGGAACCTTTCCATCAAGGCCCGCCTGGCCACACAAGACCAGGACCTCCAGGACATGCTCGTCTGCGGCTACGCCCAGCACATCCGCGCCACCGGACCCTTCAGCAAGACCGTCCGCGACTACTGCCAGGCCGTGGGCAAGCTCGGCGAGCCTTTCGACAAAAAAAAAAGCGGGGCGGACCCCTGGGTGCGCATGATGCGCAAGGCCGCCGACCAGGTCAAAAAGTTCTTCTGACCGCAATCCTGCTCCTCTTTCTCCTGTTCATGGCTTTTCTCAGCCGATATTTCACAGGCCTCTGAACTACCACAACCCCTACCGGATCCTGCGGCTCGACCCCGAGCAGGCCCGCGACCCACAGGCCGTGCGCGAGCGCGTGGACGCCCTGGCCGACCGCTTCGCCGGGATGCCCCCCGGCTTCCGCCTCCGCCAGCAGGGCCTCGACATCAGCCTCCGCGAGCTGCTCCTGCTCGCGGAGACCCTGGCCGACCCGGGCCTGCGCGAGTTGCACTGGCAGGTGGCCCTCCGGCCCGAGCTCGAGCGATTCCTCGCGCGGGAAGACCCCGCCGCGCCCTTCGTCCTGGCCGACTGCGAGCTCTGCCTCACCCAGGCCTTCGTCGAGCACCTCGGCCGCGGCTTCGCCTTCCGCTTCGCCGAGCGCTACCGCGAGGCCTGCCGGCAGCGCCAGATGGACCAGCTCGAGGCCATGTCGCGCCTGGTCGAGCGGTACGAGCCCCACTTCCAGTACCAGTGCCTGGCCACCAGCTTCCTGCTGCTCGACCAGCGCATCGCCGGCCTCAAGAGCCTGGCCCTGCCTCCCCGCGGCGGACAGCCCGACCGCGACCAGCTCGACCAGCTCTGGCAGGCCGCCGACCCCCGCTTCTGGAACCTCCTGCCCGACTTCTTCCAGCCCCTGCGCGACAAGCTCGGCCTGGGCATCGGCCAACTGGCCTCCCACCTCCAGAAGCTCGCCCCCGCCAGCCTGCTCAGCCTCCGCCTGCTCGAAAGCGCCGCCCGGCTCAAGCTCTCCGAGGCCGCCCGCGCCAAGGCCCGCGAAGGCTCCGAGCCCCTGCGCCAGGCCTTCACCTGCTGGTTCTGCCAGAGGAACCACGCCCGGCTCGAGTACCACGTCCACCTGGTCCACCCCGGCCTCAACGAGCTCCTCTGGGACGACATGGTCGCCCCGCGGCTGGTCATTCCCTGCGTGGTCTGCGACCGCTGCGTGGCCAGGCACCACGCCCAGAAGCGCCAAGGCCGCCGAAACTGGCTGCTTCTGCCCGCCCTGGGCGCCCTGCTCGGCCTGCTGCTCGGCCAAGGCCTCGGCCTGCCGCTCGCGCTCGCCGTCCTAGGCGCCGCGCTCGGCGCCGCGCTCGCCTGGCGGGGCGGACAGGCCCAGGAGCACCCCAGCCCCACCCGCCTGCTCAACCGCCGCCAACTGCGCCTCCACCCCGACATCGCCCGCCTCGACAAACAAGGCTGGACCATCGACAGCCTCTCCCAAGCGCTGCCCACGCAGAAGCTGCGCATCTGCTAGGCGAAAGGGAACTGGACAATTCAACCATTTGATTTGCAAGCGGTTGGCTTTCAGTTGTTTTCGAGGGTGATATATCCGAAACATCAATTTCCCGAAAAATCAGGTTGTTCCGCCAATCCCGAAGGGATTGAACGTGGATAGCCCCGGATGAAATCCGGGGGAGCAAAGAACCACCGCGAACCAGAACCCCGTAGGGGTTCAATGCGAAAACCAAGACGTGCCCAATCAATCTATCACGTTTGATAGCAACCTGGTATAAGCTTATCCGAATAGGGTAACAAGACCTTATCTTTGGGTAAAACCTTAGTAGAAAGTCAATTGGCGGAGTCAAAATGACCTTATTACCTTATTTTGACCCATGAATTTGCAAGTAGTTCTTCAAAATTAGCTTGCATTAAATTTGAAATCAATGTTCAAATGAACATGTGCTTCTTCTTCATTTCATAGAAAGAAATCACGTAAAAAACTATGTGCCTATGTGTTTATAGACACCCAAACGATAATAAAAAGTAATTTTAGAAACTTGCTTTTGGGAGGACAACCCATAAAAAAGGAAACACAAACTGCTCTCGATCAAAATTTCGTATCTTCGCAATAGACACTCAACCCAGAAACACGATGCTTGTCAATTTAGACAACGAAGTGATTTTCAAAAAAGCCTTTACAGATATTGCTGTATTCAAGGCTTTTGTGCGTGATATTTTAGGCATTGAGGTAGAAGTGGAAAAGATAGAAACCGAAAAGAAGTTTGAGCCAAAAATTGGTTATGTAGATTTTGAGTTAGACATTTTTGCTGAAACTGTTGACAAACGCATCTGCATTGAAATCCAGCGTGTTGAATATGACCACCATTTCGATAGATTTTTGCATTATTTCTTGATGCTTATTGCAGAACAGCAAAGAAGCAGCAAAGAGTATGACATCGAAAGGACTGTTTATGTCATTGTTGTTTTGACCGCGCCCTACAAAATTAGCGAGAAAAACGGTAAGCCCATTTTGGACGAGGTGTTGCTGTTGAAATTGAACCCACAAACTTTACAAGGCGCGATCCGAGAATTGTATGGACATCAATTTGTTTGCCTAAATCCCAACCACCCCAATAGCGAAACGCCAAAGCAAATAAGAGATTGGTTAGATTTGATTTACCAATCTATCCACAGTCCCGAAAGACCTGTTTTGAATATGCAGAACGAGGGCATCAAAAAGGCAATGGAATTGATCAGCTTTGAAAATTTAACGCCCGACGAACGAACAAGAGCCAAAAACAAGGAGGCTGCAAAAATTGTTCTCGCCAAAACAGAGCAACACGCAAAACAGGAAAGAAGTTTTGAAATGGCTCAAATCATGATAGAAAACAATGAGCCTAACGAAAAAATTATGCTCTACACAGGTCTGACCGTTGAGCAAATAGAGCAAGCGCGCAAAGGGAAAGACCAATGACCCTTCTTGACATTGTATTCCAAAGGGGAAATAATGCCAAGCTGCTTTCAAGGGTGATATATCCGAAACATCAATTTCCCACAAAATCAGGCTGTTCCGCCAATCCCGAAGGGATTGAATGTGGATAGCCCCGGATGAAATCCGGGGGAGCAGACACGCCCCGCGAACCAGAACCCCGTAGGGGTTCAATGCGAAAACCAAGACGCTTCAGGGCAATTTATCACGTTTTATGGCGACTTGGTGTTAGTCTGTTGTCGTTCTGACAAGCTCGATGAAGTTTCTGTCAAAAAAAGTGTATAAAGCTGAAAATTTCGGGTTCCTTTTCAATTTGTTTCGCCAATCCCGATACAAATCGCCAATATCTTTCCGATAGGCTTCGATGTTCCCATGCCCGAGCGAGTACCTTGCCTTTCGCAGGCGAATGGCATTTCTCAAATCGTTTATCAGTTCCAACCTCAAGAGGATGAGCCCATCACGGTTCAGACCGCATATGCGGATCGTGTATTCCAGCCTCTTGTCATTCGACAAAAGCCTGCCTGCGGTGGTGAATATCAGCTTCTCATCAAAAAACGACTGCTCTTCTTGTTCAGGGTTGACCAGCAAAGGCTTTTCGGAAGCGTCCAGCTCCTTGATGATTCCTTGCATTTGATCGATTGGGCAATCCGCGTATTGGCTCTCGTAATCAGCCCTGTTTCCTTCAATGTCAAAGCAGCTTCCTTTTGCGCTATTGCATGACCCACAAGCAAGTAGCAGATTGTCCCAATTGAAGGCCAACCAAAAGTAGGAGGTTGTAGAAGAACATCTTTTCGAATCCGGATTGCTACTTTTCGGACGGTAATGCTCAATATGTTTGGGACTGTTCAACAGCGTATCTTCGCAGTAGGCGCATTTGTCGTCATAAAGGATCCTCAATGCTTCATAGACTTCTGCGGACTTGTAATCGGAGTTGTTCGAAGGAAACGAGCGCGCTTCTTTGCTCGACTCAAAGGTTTCTCTGCACTTTTTGCCCAACAAGGACGCAGGCACGGATGCGTCTTTTTTTATCGCTCTCATTCCATCCTGATTTTTTCAAATTCCTCCTCAATCATCTTGAGAACCTTGTCATCGTTCAATTCCGGCACTTCTTGGATGGATTTTGAAATGGCTTGGTGGATCTTTTGAAAAGGATAATCATCGGAGCTGACGCCTTGTTGCTGGATGCCCGAGGTCGTGAAACTGTCCAATCGCCACAGCATCGACGTCAGTAGGCTGTTGGCCGTCATGTTCAGAGGCTCGTCGTAAGGCTTGACCAGCTTTGTGATGCCCTCTTCTTTGTAGAGGCGGTATATCGCAGCGTCTTTTGAGGCCCCAAGTATGACGATGGGGCTATGGGTTGTAAATATCCACTGGATGTTCGGGAACGTGTCCCGGAGCTTTTTGACGATCGAGAACTCCCAGCGCGGATGAAGGAAAACACCGATTTCGTCAACCAGGACGATGCCCTTGTATTGCTTCAGGTCCGTCGCGGAGGGCTGGTTGCTCGACAACCTGCTGATCAAATCGCACAGCCAAATCAACGTGCTGCGATAGCCATCTGACAAATGGCCAAAGCTAACTTTCGTTCCACGTTCGATAAAGACAAATTCTCCATCTTTGGTCTGTTGGATTTCAACCCTGTTTTCCAACAAGTCTGTCAGCAGGCCCATCGCGGTTTCCAGTTTTATCGTGCCGATTCCTTTCAGTTCTTTCCGTTCAACTTCTTTTAGCCATTGGATCGGATTCGTCAGGGCCGCGTCGAAGTCAAAAAGCGTGAGGTAGCCGCCGTTGTCGGAGTCATTTTGGTGGCTATGCCTCAGCCGGCTCGCTCCATAGGCGTAAACATTCTTGTTGATGCTTGTCATGGGGTGGTTGTAGAAATATTGGTTTCCCACCACATCTTTCGTCCGAATTTTGAAATCAGCGTATAGGTTTTCGGTGATGTACTGGTTCAAAAATCGGCTGTTCAGGCCACGGATGGCCAAGAGTATCGCCTGGAGCAGCAGTGTTTTTCCATCTCCGTTCTCACCCAAAAAATAGATTTCTTTCTTGTCGCCCAAATCAGAAACGACAAGGTCTTTTATCCCGAAATATTGGCGGATGACGATTTCTTGGATGTATTCATTTTGTTCGTTTTGAATCCGTTTCAACGCCCTTTCCAACAAAAAGCGGTACGAGCAATTCGCGATGTCCAGTTCTTTGTGGTCTCCGGGATCGAATGTCTTTCCTTCTAGCTCCGTTTTTTCCTTCAACAGGTTGTAAACCAAAAAATAGCGATCCAGCTCTCTTTTTCGGTCCTGGACAATCTGCGGATGGTTCAGCCCTAATATTTTGATGGTTATGTTGGCGCGCTCAATGTCATTTTCCGTAGCCTCGGGGTTGGGAATGAGCCAGAGGTTTTCATCATCAATGCTGAAGTATCTGTCAAAGTCATAATCGGTTTCTGACGGATTCAGCATTTTGTCATCGTATCGTCCGCCTTTGGTCATCTCGACATAGCGATCGACCGCGAACAAGTTGTCCCATTCGTCGGCAAGTTCAGGACGGAGGGATTTGGGCACAAACCTGTCAATCGCCGCGAAGCGGGCATCCATGATTTTTTTATCGCTGTAACTGCAATGGTAATCGGTCGATTTCAGCAATTCCTCCACAATTTCTTTCGGATGGGTTTTGCTGTTGAACCAATCAGGCTTGCTAATTTTGTTGATTTTCAGCATTTTGTAAGATTTTATCGTCTTATGGATTGTTGCCAAAAAGTAAATTGCCGCAGCGAGCGCCGTTGGCAACGTCCGCAGTCCAGTCGCGGGCGCCAGGCTCGCGTTGCGCGCCCTCCGCGCCGGACGCCGCAAGATCCGTGCGTGCAATTTACGCCGCGCCGCGCAAAGTTCCAAATCCTTGGCGGGCATTGTGTTGATGCTGGAGCTTGTCGAAACCGAGAGATTGTGCCGCGCGGCTTTTGTCCACTTGGCTTTTGTGGACCTCCGCGCATGGGAAGACGGCAAAGGCTGGGCAGGCCGCCTGCTCGGAAAACGGTCCTTGGGGCAAAAACAGGGCTAGGGCCGCGGCATCCGGGCCCCATCCCAACCGGGCGGAGGTCCCAGCCGATGGCCCGGGCCGGTTGGTCAGGCCTTTTTGCGGGGCTTGGCCTTGGGCTTGGGCGGGGCCGAGGGGGCGGCCTGGGCCAGTTCTGGGCGCAGGAAGCGGGCCGTCTGGCTGGTGGGGTGCTGGCTGACCTGCTCGGGCGTGCCTTGGCAGACCAGCAGGCCGCCGCCGCGTCCTCCTTCGGGGCCGATGTCGATCACGTGGTCGGCCACCTTGATCACGTCGAGGTTGTGCTCGATGACCAGCACGGTGTTGCCTTTCTCGACCAGGCGGTCGAGCACCTCCAGCAGGATGCGGATGTCCTCGAAGTGCAGGCCCGTGGTGGGCTCGTCGAGGATGTAGAGGGTCTTGCCGGTGTCGCGCTTGGACAGCTCGGTGGCCAGCTTGACCCGCTGCGACTCGCCGCCCGAGAGGGTCGTCGAAGGCTGGCCCAGGGCCACGTAGCCCAGGCCCACGTCGGCCAGGGCCTTGAGCTTGGGCACGAGCGCCGGCACGCTGTCGAAGAAGTCCACCGCCTGCTCGATGGTCATGTCGAGCACGTCCGAGATGGATTTGCCCTTGTAGCGCACCTCGAGGGTCTCGCGGTTGTAGCGCCGGCCCTGGCAGTCGGGGCAGAGCACGTAAACGTCGGGCAGGAAGTTCATCTCGATGGTCTGCCAGCCGCCGCCGCCGCAGGTCTCGCAGCGCCCGCCCTTGACGTTGAAGGAGAAGCGCCCGGCCTTGTAGCCCCGCACCTGCGACTCGGGCAGCTTCTCGAACAGCGCGCGGATCTCGTTGAACAGGCCGGTGTAGGTGGCCGGGTTGGAGCGGGGCGTGCGGCCGATGGGCGACTGGTTCACCTCGATGACCTTGTCGATGTGGTCGATGCCCTCGATCGTGTCGTAGGGCAGGGGGTCCTGCACCGAGCGGTAGAACTTCTGGCTGAGGATGGGATGCAGGGTCTCGTTGATGAGCGTCGATTTCCCACTGCCCGAGACGCCTGTGACGCAGATGAAGGTCCCCAGGGGAAACTCCACGTCGATGCCCTTGAGGTTGTTGCCGCGGGCGCCGGTGATCTTGAGCGATTTGCCCTTGCCGGCGCGCCGCTGCTCGGGCACGGCGATGCCCATGAGCCCGTTGAGGTAGCGGGCCGTGAGGCTGTCGCTGGCCAGGATTTGCGCCGGGGTGCCTTGCGCGACGAGCCGCCCGCCGTGCTTGCCAGCCTTGGGCCCGAGGTCCAGGACGTGGTCGGCGGCCAGGATCATGTCGCGGTCGTGCTCGACCACCACCACCGAGTTGCCGATGTCGCGGAGGTCCTTGAGGGCCTTGATCAGGCGCTCGTTGTCGCGCTGGTGCAGGCCGATGCTGGGCTCGTCGAGGATGTAGAGGACGTTGACCAGTTGCGAGCCGATCTGGGTGGCCAGGCGGATGCGCTGGCTCTCGCCGCCCGAGAGCGTGCGCGAGGAGCGGTTGAGCGAGAGGTACTCGAGGCCCACGTCGATCAGGAAGCCGACGCGGTCGCGGAGCTCCTTGAGGATTTCCTGGGCGATCTTGGCCTGCCGGGCGTCGAGCCGCTCCTCCAGCCGCGCGAGCCACTGGGCCAGCTCGGCGATGTCCATGTCGGCCAGCTCCGAGATGGTCTTGCCGCCGATCTTGTAGTGCCGGCTCTCGAGCTTGAGGCGGCTGCCGCCGCAGTCGGGGCAAACCTGGTCGCGGAAGAACTGCTCGGCCCACTTCTCAGCCTTCTTGGAGCTGTTGTCGGCCACGGCGTCCTTGACGATCTGGCATACCCCGGCGAAGGGCAGCTTGTAGCTCGAGCCCAGGGGCGAGCTGCGCAGGGGCAGCTTGTCGGGCGTCCCGTGGAAGATCTTGCTGCGGCCTTCGGGCCCGATTTCGGCGAAGGGCGTGTCGAGGGTGAAGCCCAGCTTTTCGCCAAGGGCTTCCAACTGCCAGAAAACCAATGAGTTGGAATACTTCCCCAAGGCCAGGAGCGCGCCTTTGCGGATGCTGAGCGAGGGGTCGGGCACCAGCAAGTCCGGCTCCACGTCGGTTATCTCGCCCAGGCCCTTGCAGGTGGGGCAGTGGCCCATGGGCGAGTTGAACGAGAACGAGTTCGGCGCCGGCTCGTCGTAGGCGATGCCCGTGCTGGGGCACATCAGCGTGCGGCTGAAAAACCGCGACTGGCCGTTCTCGAAGTCCATCACCACGACGGTCCCCTTGCCCATCGACATGGCCAGGGCGATGGAGTCCTTGAGGCGCTTGAGGCTGTCGTCCACCACGAAGATTTTGTCCACCACTACTTCCACGTTGTGCGTCTTGTAGCGGTCCAGCTTCATGCCGTTGGTGATTTCCATGACCTTGCCGTTGACACAGACGCTCAGGAAGCCCTTCTTGCGGATCTGCTCGAACAGCTCCTTGTAGTGGCCCTTGCGGCTGCGCACCACCGGGGCCAGCACCAAGGCCCGCCGCCCCTGGTACTGCTCCTGGATCATGTCCACGATTTCCGTGTCGGAGTAGCGGACCATCTTCTCGCCCGTGTTGTACGAGAAGGCCTCGCCCGCGCGGGCGAAGAGCAGGCGCAGGAAGTCGTAGATTTCGGTGATGGTGCCCACCGTCGAGCGGGGGTTCTTGTTCGTGGTCTTCTGCTCGATGGAGATCACCGGGCTGAGGCCCGTTATCTTGTCCACGTCGGGGCGCTCCATGCCGCCCAGGAACTGCCGCGCGTAGGCCGAGAAGGTCTCGATGTAGCGGCGCTGCCCCTCGGAGTAGAGGGTGTCGAAGGCCAGCGAGGACTTCCCGCTTCCGCTCAGGCCCGTTATCACGGTCAGCTTTCCGTGCGGTAGCGAGACGTCGATGTTCTGGAGGTTGTGCTCGCGGGCGCCGAACACCTCGATGCTCTCCTGCGCCCAGTCCTGTTCGTATGCCGAGTTTTGCGTGTCCATTGCCTTGTCGTCGCGGTTCCGGTGGAAGTTGTTTTTTTCAGGGTCCGGGTTTATTCCGGCGTGCCCATCATGCGCAGCAGGGCGTCGCGCAAGGGCTTGGGCATGAGGCCGAAGCTCTTTGCCAGCACTTTGTTGGACATGCCATGCACGGCCACTCCCTGCCCGCGCGACAGGGCTTTGTAGCCGAACTCGGCCACCGAGCGGGCCGAAGCCACGGGCAGCCGCTCGAGCGACTCGACGCCCCGCATGTTGGCCACGTCGAAGAACTCGCTCTCGGTGGGGCCGGGGCAGAGCGCCGTGATGGTCACGCCCTTTCCGCGGGTCTCGTTGTCCAGGGCCTCCGAGAAGGCCAGCACGTAGGCCTTCGTGGCCGCGTACACCGCCATCACGGGCGAGGGCATGAAGCTCAGCACCGAGGCCAGGTTCAGCACCCGCCCGCGCCCCCGCGCCAGCATGTCGGGCAGGAAGGCGTGCGTCATGCGCGTCAGGGCCTTGACGTTCAGGTCCAGCATGGTCTCCAGCTTGGCCCACTCTTGCCGGTGGAAGAGCTGGTAGTCGCCCATGCCGGCGTTGTTGACCAGGATGCCGATTTCCAGGCCCCGCTGGCGCGCGAAGGAACGCAGGTTCTCGGCCGCGTCGGGCAGGTTCAGGTCTTGGGCCAAGTAGCTGACCTTCACCTTGTGCTGGGCCTCGAGCTCGGCCTTGATCTTTTCGAGCCGGTCGGCCCGCCGCGCCACCAGCAGCAGCGGGTGCCCATTTTCGGCCAGCACCTTGGCCAGCTCCAGACCGATTCCACCAGAAGCCCCGGTTACCAGGGCAAGCGCTTTTTCTTGCATGTCGTGTTTTTTTCTTCGAAGGGCCGCGAAGATAAGCATTTGAAACCAGTCCGAGGTCCCCCGGCCCCATATCGTCCGCCCGCAGCCCTGGCGCGAGGCCGGGCCGCCGATGCCGATCCCAACGGCCAAGCTCCCCGACGGCCCGCGCGGGGGCGAAAATTGCCCCGGCGCTGCGCAGCTTGTCCCCAATGTGCTTTCTTTGTGGAGCCTAAAGCTGCTATTCCGCCATGAAGAAAACCTTGCTTACCTTGACGCTGGCCTTGGGCCTGGGGCTGACGGCCCGGGCGCAGTCGTACTGGCTGCCCATGCACGAGGACGTCTCCATCCGCTACGAAAGCCACCTGATTGACAAGACCCGCAACTTCCACGCGGGCATGAAGCCCTACGCGATGGGGCGCGAGGAGAAGTTCCGCATCGACTCGCTGCTGTTCCTGGAGACCGGCCTGGACCAGCTCGACCGGCTGGCCAGCCGCGACTTCCTCGACCAATGGTGGGGCGATGGCGGGCACCTGGCCGTCAACCCCATCCTGACCAGCTTCTTCGACTTCGACCTGACCACGGAGTTCAACCCGCACGAGTTCCTGGCCGGGGCCGCCGCGCAGGCCAGTTGGCGGAAGTTCAGCCTGGGGGCCAACCTGGCCTTCATGGCCCACGCCTACGAGGAGTACGAGCAGCCTTGGATGCGGCGCTCGGGCATGATGCGCTACTATGGCCGCCCGGCGGGCCAGAGCGGCCAGGCCCAGCTCTTCCCGCTGCTCGACGCCGCCCTGAGCTACCGGCCCAACGCGCATTTCGCCTTCACCCTGGGCAACGGCAAGCACCACATCGGCCACGGCTACCGCTCGCTGATGCTCTCGGAAAATGGCCCGACGATGCCTTTCCTCAAAATCGAGACGACGGCCTGGAGGCTCAAGTTCGTCAACCTGCTGGCCCGCACCCGCGATTTCGACTACCACGCGGGCGACTGGCTGCTCCGGCCCAAGTGGATGGCCTCGCACTGGCTGAGCTTCAACGCCACCGACCGCCTGAACCTCTACCTGTTCGAGACGGTCATCTGGAGTCCCTCCGACAGCCTCCAGCGGCCAGGATTCGAGCCCAACTACTTGAATCCCTTCGTGTTCTATCGGCCCGTGGAGTATTCCATCGGCTCGCCCGACAACGTGCTGCTGGGCGCCGGCTTCGACCTCAGCCCCTTCCACAAGTTCCACTTCTACGGGCAGTTCCTGCTCGACGAGCTGACCTTCAGCAAGCTGTTCCGCCACCAGGGCTGGTGGTCCAACAAGTTCGCCTGGCAGTTCGGGGCCAAGTGGTACCAGGCCTTCTTCGTGGAAGGGCTGTTCTTGCAGGCCGAGTACAACATGGCCCGGCCCTACACCTACTCGCACCTGAACTCCACCCGGGCCTATGGCAGCCACTTCATGCCGCTGGCGCACCCGATGGGAGCCAACTTCCACGAGCTGGTGGGCACGGCCCGGGTGGACCTCGGCCGCGTGGGCGTCAAGTTCAAGGGCTACCACCTCTGGTTCGGCGACGAGCTTTCGGACAGCCTGACCGTGGGCAGCAGCATCTACCCCAGCTACAATACCCGCATCTCCGACACGGGCAACTACGTGGGCCAGGGCGTCTCCACGACCCGCTACCAGGCCGAGCTGAGCGGCAGCTACCTGCTCAACCCGCGGCTCAACCTGGAGTTCGAGCTCGGCGTGGGCCTGCGCATCCAGAAGACCCTGGGCGAGATACAGAACTACTTCCTCTACGCCGGCCTGCGCACCAACATCTTCAACGAGAACCCCTAGAAGCCGTAGTTGATGCCGGCCCGCACCACCGGGTTCTCGATCGGCGAGTCGGGGTCGAGCAGCACGTCGTAGAGCACCGAGGCGTGGGCCGTCACCCGGTCCGAGAGGCGCTGCCGGTAGCCGGCGCCCACGGGCAGGCTCATCTGCCAGCGGCGGGCGTAGCTCGTCAGGCCGTCCACGTTGGTGGCCCATTCGACGTTCATGACTCCCAGCTCCACGTGCGCAAACAGGTTGGGAATCGGCTCGATGCGGGTGTAGAAACCGCCGCCGTAGGAGTAGAAGACCGGGGCGTTGTTCGGGTCCACGTAGGAGATGAAGGGCGAAAGGCCGAAGTCGAGGAACTTGTACCGGTAGCCGACCACGGGCGCGAAGTCGAAGTAGATGCCGTTGGCGAAGTTCAGGCTGGTGTTGCCGCCGGTGTACATCTGCCCGAAGGCCCCTTGCGCCAGCAGCAGCGCGGCGCCCAGCAGGCCCGCCAGGCGCCCGCCGCGATTGGTTTTTCTTGCCATGTGTTTTCGTTTTGGGGTGGAAAATGTGTCGCCCCGTGCGGCCCCTGCCGCGTCCGGGTCGGGCCGATGCCCTTTTGCGCGAAGATACCCAAGCCCTCCGAAAAGCGGAGGGCGTCCGCGGCCTTGGCCGGGACGCCCTCGCGCGTGACTTTGGGAATGGGCGGCTCAGCCGTTCTTTTCGAGCAGCGAGCGCAGGCTGACCTTCTCGGCCAGCAGCGAGCGCAGGCTGTCGATGGGCACGCGGGTCTGCTCCATGCTGTCGCGCTCGCGCAGCGTTACCTGTCCGTCGTTGAGCGAGTCGTGGTCCACGGTGACGCAGTAGGGCGTGCCGATGGCGTCGTGGCGGCGGTATCGCTTGCCGATGCTGTCCTTCTCCTCGTACTGGCAGGCGAAGTCGAACTTGAGGGTGTCGAGGATCTTGCGGGCCAGCTCGGGCAGTCCGTCCTTCTTGACCAGGGGCAGCACGGCCAGCTTGACGGGGGCCAGGGGCGCGGGCAGGCGCAGCACCACGCGGTCGGCCTCCTCGGCGTAGGAGGCGGCCAGCACCTTCAGGAAGGTGCGGTCCAGGCCCACGGAGGTCTCGACCACGTAGGGCACGTAGCTCTCGTTGGTCTCGGGGTCGAAGTAGCGGATCTTCTTGCCGGAGAACTTCTCGTGCTGCGAGAGGTCGAAGTCGGTGCGCGAGTGGATGCCCTCGACTTCCTTGGAGCCGAAGGGGAACTGGAACTCGATGTCGGTGGCGGCGTTGGCGTAGTGGGCCAGCTTCTCGTGGTCGTGGAAGCGGTACTTGCTGTCGCCCAGGCCCAGGGCGCGGTGCCATTTCATGCGGGCCTGCTTCCAGAACTCGAACCACTCCATCTCCTGCCCGGGCCGGACGAAGAACTGCATCTCCATCTGCTCGAACTCGCGCATCCGGAAGATGAACTGCCGGGCGACGATCTCGTTGCGGAAGGCCTTGCCGATCTGGGCGATGCCGAAGGGGATCTTCATGCGCCCGGTCTTCTGGACGTTGAGGTAGTTGACGAAGATGCCCTGGGCGGTCTCGGGGCGGAGGTAGAGCTTGCTGGCGTCCTCGGCCAGCGAGCCGAGCTGCGTCTCGAACATGAGGTTGAACTGGCGCACGTCGGTCCAGTCGCGGGTGCCCGAGATGGGGCAGACGATGCCCTCGTCCTCGATGATGCGCTTGAGCTCCACCAGGTCCGACTGGTTCAGGGCCTCCACGAAGCGCTGCGTGAGCCGGTCGATCTGCTGCTGGGTCTCGAGCACGCGGGCGTTGGTCTCGCGGAACTTCTGCTCGTCGAACTGCTCGCCGAAGCGCTTGCGGGCCTTTTCCACCTCCTTGGCGATCTTGTCTTCGAGCTTGGCCCGGTGCTCCTCGATGAGCACGTCGGCCCGGTAGCGCTTCTTGGAATCGCGGTTGTCGATCAAGGGGTCGTTGAAGGCGTCCACGTGGCCGGAGGCCTTCCAGGTGGTGGGGTGCATGAAGATGGCCGCGTCGATGCCCACGATGTTCTCGTGCAGCATGGTCATGGCCTGCCACCAGTATTGCTTGATGTTGTTCTTGAGCTCGGCGCCGTTTTGGCCGTAGTCGTAAACCGCGCTCAGTCCGTCGTAGATCTCGCTGGAAGGGAACACGAAGCCGTATTCCTTGGCGTGGGAGATGATCTTCTTGAAGATGTCCTGGTCTTGTGCCATTCTGTTCTGGAGGTTTGTTGTTTGGGCCGCCCGAGGGGCCAGGCCGCGAATTTAGCAAAGCGCGGCAAAGCCCAGAGCCACAAGGCGCGGGGCCCGATAAAAAAAGCGGTCATTGGAACGTTTTCGCGGAACGGAGCCCCCCGTTCGCCACGGGGCCAGCTTGCCGCGCAGAAGAGGGCGAAGGGTCGCCAAAGGCTCACTCGAAGCTGATGGGCAGGACCATCTGGTGCGAGACGGTGTCGTACTCGGGGCGGGTGGTGGTGGTGGCCTTGGCGATCAGGTGCCGGTTGCCCCAGAGCTCGCCCACGTCCACGGGCGTGTCGAACACGCCGTCGCGGTCGATGTCCATGCTCAGGCGCGTGCCCTGGCGGGCCATGTCCACCGTCCCGGCGCGGTCGTACAGGAAGAGGCCGTCCGGCGGGGCGCACGGAACCCTGCCCAGCCAGGCGTCTTCGGCCGAAAGGCTGTCGTCCTTCGAGAGGAACAGGTCCAGGTCGTAGTAGCCGATGGTCCGCTCGGGGTCGTATTCGGCCGTCCACGAAAGCTCGAAGCGGTCTTGGATGAAGCGGCTGGGGCTGGCTTCCAGGCTCAGCAGTTCGATGTGGACGATGGGCTCGGTCTGGCAGCCGCCAAGGGTGGCCAGGGCCAGGACGGCCAGAAGTTCGCGTTTCATCATGCGGAAGGATTTGGGGAGAGGGAGGAACTCGAGGCGCAAGATCGCGCTTTTGAACGACATAACGCTCCGCCAGCCGAAAAAGCACCCGCCCGGGCCGGAAAATCGCCACAAGAGAAACGGCGCCCGCTTCCCCTGCGAAAGGGAGCGGGCGCCGTTGGTTCAGGGCGAAGGCCTAGGACGACAAGCGTGCCGCGGCCTCAGCGGCTCACTCGTAAGAGCCCATCTTGAGCATGCCGACCTCGAAAGGCTTGAGGAAGCGCCATTTGCCACGGGTCAGACCCTTTTTGGTCAGGCCCGCGAAATAGACACGGTCCAGCTTTTCGACTTTGTAGCCGAAATGGTCGAAGAAGCGGCGGACGATGCGGTTCTTGCCGGAGTGGATCTCGATGCCCAGTTGGGTCGGGTCTTCCAGGTCCGAGTACTCGATGCGGTCGGGCTTGAAGAAGCCGTCTTCCAGCTCGGCGCCTTCGATCATGCGCTGCAAGTCCTGTTCGTTGACCCTGCGGTCCAGGTTGATCTGGTAGATCTTCTTCTTCTCGAAGCTCGGGTGCGTCAGCTCGCGGGTCAGCTCGCCATCGTTGGTGAACAGCAGCACGCCCGTGGTGTCGCGGTCGAGGCGCCCTACCGGGTAGAGCCGCTCGGGGCCGCTGTCCTGGAGCAGGTCCATGACGGTGTGCGTGGCGTTCGGGTCTTCGGTGGTCGTGACGTAGTCCTTGGGCTTGTTCATGACCACGTAGATCATCTTCTCGGGGAAGAGCTCGCGTCCGCCGTAGCTGATCTTGTCAGTGAGGCTGACTTTCACGCCCAACTCCTTGACCACAACGCCGTTGACCATCACGCGTCCTCCCTCGATGAGTTTGTCGGCCTCGCGGCGCGAGCAGACTCCGGAGCGAGAGATGAACTTGTTGAGCCTCATTTGGCCGTTCTCGTCCAGCGCCTTTTCCAAGGGGATTTCGCTGCCAGACGGCGTGCGCTCGCGTTTCTCGGGACGGGGGCGGTAGCTGTCTTCGCCACCGAAGCGGCTCTCGCGGTCGAACGGACGGTCGGAGCCGCCTTCGTCGCGGCGTCCGTAGGGACGGTCGCCGAAGGAGCGTTTCTCGCGGTCGAACGGACGGTCGGAGCCGCCTTCCTCGCGGCGTCCGTAGGGACGGTCGCCGAAGGAGCGTTTCTCGCGGTCGAACGGACGGTCAGCGCCGCCTTCCTCGCGGCGTCCGTAGGGACGGTCGCCGAAGGAGCGTTTCTCGCGGTTGAAGGGACGGTCAGCGCCGCCTTCTTCGCGACGGCCGTAGGGACGGTCGCCGAACTCGCGTTTTTCGCGGTTGAAGGGACGGTCGGAGCCGCCTTCCTCGCGACGGCCGAAGGGACGGTCGCCGAAGGAGCGTTTCTCGCGGTCGAAGGGACGGTCAGCGCCGCCTTCCTCGCGACGGCCGAAGGGACGGTCGCCGAACTCGCGTTTTTCGCGGTTGAAGGGACGGTCGGAGCCGCCTTCCTCGCGGCGGCCGTAGGGACGGTCGCCGAAGGAGCGTTTTTCGCGGTTGAAGGGACGGTCAGCGCCGCCTTCCTCGCGACGTGCGTTGGGACGGTCGCCGAACTCGCGTTTTTCGCGGTTGAAGGGACGGTCAGCGCCGCCTTCCTCGCGACGTGCGTAGGGACGGTCGCCGAACTCGCGTTTTTCGCGGTTGAAGGGACGGTCAGCTCCGCCTTCCTCGCGGCGTGCGGGGCGGTCGCCGAACTCGCGTTTTTCGCGGTTGAAGGGACGGTCAGCGCCGCCTTCTTCGCGGCGTGCGTAGGGGCGGTCGCCGAAAGAGCGTTTCTCGCGGTTGAAAGGACGGTCAGCGCCGCCTTCTTCGCGGCGTCCGCCGAACTCGCGTTTTTCGCGGTTGAAGGGGCGGTCCGCGCCACCTTCGTCGCGGCGTCCGTAGGGGCGGTCGCCGAAGGAGCGTTTCTCGCGGTTGAACGGACGGTCGGAGCCGCCTTCTTCGCGACGGCCGTAGGGGCGGTCGCCGAAGGAGCGTTTCTCGCGGTTGAACGGACGGTCGGAGCCGCCGTCGTCGTTGCGTGGCTTGTCTTCGCGGTCTTGGCGTTCAGCCTTGAAACCGTCGTTTTCGTTTTGTTGGGGTGCGTCGGAACCTTCGGAAGGATTGGCCGCCTTGAAGGTCTTGGGGCGGTAGGTGTCCCTTTCGGGGCGGTGTTCCGGTTTTCTCTCGCGGGGTTGGCTCGAGTCGTTGTGCTCGAATCCGGAGAAATCGTGCTTCACTTGGTCATGGTCGTCGCGGTTGGGCCTTGCCACCGGGGCGTCCCCTGCTTTCTTGAAGGTCTTGGGTTTGTAGGTGCCTTCGGGTTCGCGGCTTTTTTCCTGACGTTCGAACTCTGCGTCGTGGCCGCCGAAGCCATCTCCGCCGCGTGGGTTGCGGCTCTTGAATCTGTCTGATCTGCTCATGGTTGAAAATTGGAATTTCCTAGCCTCACGGGTAGGTTTTCGATGAATGGATGAAAAAAAGAATTGACTCACGCGAACGTCATGGCCGTTCCGCCGCTGCGGAAGGCCCTCAGAAAAAAGGCACATGTAAGGCGATGCCCCCAAAACAGAAAAGCGCCAAACCCAGACTGTCCTGCGTTGTTTCAGGAAAGCCAAGGCCACGCGCGGCTTGTGGGGCAATCAGTGTTGTAGGGTTGGGTCCGTACTTCGCAGCGGTGCCTCGATTCTGAAGATTCATAGGATGCGTTCGATGGGCATTTTCACAAATGCGCCGCGAAGATAGGCTTTTTCATGATAGCTTGTCCATCCCGAAATATTTTTTTGAGAAAGCCTCGCCGCGCCGGAGCCGAGAAGCTGGCGGGCCATTGGAGAAGGCTTCCGTTATCGCTGTTGTCGGGAAATGGAGCCAGGCCGATCGGGAAAAACTTGCCAGCGCCGATCTTGAGGCCTCCTTGGCCAAAGCAGCCCGCTATTCCCGATTGCCCTTTTGGGCCAGGGGGGGCGTATGCCAAGGGCCTTTGTCTGGCTGGGCATCCCCCCGCCCGGATGGGTTTCCGCCCCGAAAATCCTGTAAAACAGTTTTTTCGGACGGCGCGTCCCAGCGGGCCAGGGTTTGGGAATGTCGGTCGAATAATCCTAACTTAGGGCTTTGAAACCTTCAAACCCCGAAAAATCAACCCGCGATGCAAAACCAGAAATTGATAGAGTTCGCCCAGAGAATGGAGCTGTTCGCCGAGCTAAGCCCCGAGGAGCTGGACGCCATCGTCTCGCTGTTCCGGCCCTGCGAGTTCAAGCCCCAGCAGATGCTCTTCGTGGAGAACACCGAGCGGCAGGCCGTCTTCTTCATCAGCGAAGGCGCGGTGGAGCTGTTCAAGACCAGCCCCTACGGCGACGAGCGGCGGCTGACCTACTTCAAGCCCTTCGACTTCCTGGGCGAAGGCAGCCTGGTGGACAACTCGCCGCACTCCACCAGCGCACGGGCCATGACCGACGTCAAGGGCTACCTGGTCTACAACAAGGACCTGCTGCGCCTGTTCGAGTCCAAAGGCGGCCTGGCCGTGAAGGTGCTCACCATGCTGACGCGGGTCATCTCGCGCCGGATGAGCCGCTCCAACAGCAAGCTGATCAACATCTCGGAGCAGTACACCTCGGGCAGCACCCGCCGCGAGCACGACCTGCTGGGCTACCGCGAGGTGCCCGCCGAGGCCCTCTACGGCATCCAGACCCTCCGGGCCGTCGAGAACTTCAACATCAGCGGCGTGCCCCTGGCCTTCTACCCCGTCTTCATCCGCGCCTTCGCCATGGTCAAGAAAGCCGCCGCCAAGGCCAACCGCGACCTGGGCCTGATCAGCGACGAGGTAGAGGAGGCCATCTCGAAGGCCTGCGACGACCTGATCAACGGCAGGCACCACAAGGAGTTCGTCGTGGACATGATCCAGGGCGGCGCCGGCACCTCCACCAACATGAACGTCAACGAGGTCGTGGCCAACCTGGCCCTCGAGTACCTCGGCCACAAGAAGGGGCAGTACAAGCATTGCCACCCCAACAACCACGTCAACCTCTCGCAATCCACCAACGACGCCTACCCCACGGCCGTCAACCTGGCCCTCTACTTCAGCAACGAGAAGCTGATCGAGGTCCTGCTCGAGATGATCGAGTCCTTCCGGGCCAAGGGCAACGAGTTCGCCCACATCATCAAGATGGGCCGCACCCAGCTCCAGGACGCCGTGCCCATGACCCTGGGCCAGTCGTTCGAGGCCTACGCCGTCACCCTCGAGGAGGAGATCGACCGCCTGCTCTACAACGGCGGGCAGTTCCTCGAGGTCAACCTCGGCGCCACGGCCATCGGCACCGGCATCAACACCGAGCCCGAGTACCTCGAGAAGGTCATCGGCTACCTGCGCGAGGTGACCGGCCTCTCGGTAACTTCTGCCGTCAACCTCATGGAGGCCACCCAGGACACCAGCGCCTTCCTGATGTACTCCTCTTCCGTCAAGCGCCTGGCTGTCAAGCTCTCCAAGATCTGCAACGACCTGCGCCTGCTCTCGTCGGGGCCCCGCGCGGGCATCGGCGAGATCAACCTGCCGCCCATGCAGCCCGGCTCTTCCATCATGCCCGGCAAGGTCAACCCCGTCATCCCCGAGGTGGTCAACCAGATCGCCTTCAAGGTCATCGGCAACGACCTCACCGTAACCCTGGCCGCCGAAGCCGGGCAGCTCGAGCTCAACGTCATGGAGCCCATCATCGTCCAGAGCCTCTTCGAGTCCATCGAGATGATCAAGAACGGGCTGCGCACCCTGCGCTACCGCTGCGTGGACGGCATCACCGCCAACGAGGAGCACTGCCGGCGCCTGGTCATGAACAGCATCGGCCTGGTGACGGCCCTCAACCCCTTCCTCGGCTACGAGGTCAGCACCCAGGTGGCCAAGGAGGCCCTCGAGACCGGGCGCGGCGTCTATGACCTGGTCCTCGAGAAAGGCCTGCTCTCGAAAAGCCAGCTCGACGAGATCCTCAAGCCCGAGAACATGATCAGCCCCCGGAAGTTCAACATGGGCGTCTAAGCCCAACGACCCCGCCCGGCCCGGAGCACGAACTCCGGGCCGGGATTTCCAAGCATGAGCAAGAAAACCAAGGACTTCATCCGGACGCCTTTCTACCCGGGAGGCAGCAAGGCCCTCGAGGCCTTCGTCAGCGAGCGGCTCGTCTATCCGGCCGAGGCCCTGCCCCTGCACGTCCGCGGCACCGTGCTGCTCCTGCTCGAGATCGACAGCACGGGCAAGGTCCTCAAGGCAAACCTCCGCAAGAGCCTGCACCCCGCCTGCGACGCCGAGGCCCAGCGCGTGGCCCTGCTCCTGCGCTTCGAGGCGCCCCGCAACCGCGGCATCCGGCTCGTGGCCACCCGCCAGCTCAAGATCCGGTTCGAGCCCCCGCCTCCGGCACCGCCCGAGCCGCCGCAAGCCCAGCCCCAACCCGTCGAGATCGTCTATCACTTCGTGCCCGCGAAGGCATGATAACAAGTTGCTTTCAAAGGTGAAATATCCGAAAGCAAGCTCGGATAGGATGCCAGGGCTACGCCCCTCATCGAAGGCACGGGCTTCGCCTAGAAAGCCCTGAAGGGGCTTCCTTCCTCCCTACGGAGGCAAACCCTGGCTCGCGGATCCACCTTGTGCAAGCCACTTTTATGTCCAACGGATGAGGAGTCCTTCACAATATTCGTTATCTTTGCTAAAGTAATTAAAAAAAACAAAAATGGAACAAGTTATAAATGTTACATATCCAAAGCAACTCGCATTTTCTTTAAAAATGCAGGACAATGAATTCATTCAGGAAATGCAAAAACTTGCGATAATAAAGTTGTATGAATTAGGAAAAATATCTTCGAGTATGGCAGCAAAAATTCTGAATTTGACAAGAGTTGATTTTGTCGAATTAATAAATAAATATCAAGTTTCTTTTTTTTCGTATGCATCAGAAGAAGAACTACTAAACGATTTAAAAAATGCGTAAAATAGTTTCAAATACAACACCGATAATAACTCTATTGAAAATTTCAAAATTGGAATTACTTCAACAGATTTACGGACAGATTATTATTCCCAAAGGAGTGTACGAAGAAATAGAACAAGGAAAGGATAAGCCATTTTATACAGATATATGTAAATTTGAATGGATTACAATACAATCAATAAAAAACAAAGAACCCATAAAATATTTACGTGACTTGGATAAAGGAGAAGCCGAAGTAATTGTTTTAGCAAACGAATTACAGGCAGATTTAGTGATAATTGATGAAAGATTGGGACGAGAGTTTGCCGAATATTTTAATCTAAAAGTAACAGGAACAATTGGCGTTTTGTTAAAAGCAAAAGAATTGGGTTTTGTCGAAAAAATCAAACCGTTAATAAATCAAATGATCGACAGCGGAATTTGGTTAAACAAAAAATTGATAGATAAAATTCTAAATATTGCGAATGAATAAATGATTGAAAACAAAGAAGTTGCTAACATATGCAAGGGCGTTCATCGCTTTTTTGTTGACAGATGTGCGTAACTCAAACTTTTGTGCAAGAAAGGAAGTTTTTTGGCAACTCGAACATTCTACTTTCAAAACCCACAAAAAAAGCAACGCCGCCTACCATTTTCCGTTATCGCCAGCATCCACCCCACAGCAGGATTCCACAGGTCGTCGAGGTGGCCAGGGCCATCAAAGGGCATTGGGCTCGCGTAGCCAACTGGGCGGAAAACCGTAGCGCCAACGGGATACTCGAGGGCTTCAACTCGCTCTTCCAGGCCGTCAAAGCCAGGGGCTACAGGAAAACTGAGACCATCAAGGCGAACATATCTTGACCGGATGACTTCGTTGTGCCCGCATAAATGCTTTTTGCTTTGCCCACACGCTCTCGTAATGATGCCAAAAAAGGTTCTTTACAAGAGCGAGTGGTAGGCAAAAAGGATTGATGCGAGCAAAATATAGCTTTCCGGTCAATAAGCACCTGCTTTCCTCCGCAGCGGTTGCCTAGCATACCGCCCACGAGGTCAAAAAAAATCGCCAAGACGCTTGTTTTTTCAAAGTACAGTTTGTATCTTTGGGCATCGTCAATTTCAAACCCCGATGATCAAGCTCCCCTTCAAAACTGCGGATGTCCAGGGCCAAAGCCGGCAGCCAAACTTCCCAAACCTGTCGATTCGAATTTTGACGGATTGGCGCGGCTTCTGGAGCTGTGCATAAAATTCGTACTTGCACAATAAATTATAAACATTTAAAATTTGATATTATGAAGAAAGTATTATTTTTGTTCTATTCCTTAATAGTGGGACAAAAAGAAATGCTTACATTGCACCATGAAAAAATACGAAGCAATATTGGCCAAGATCGCGGG
>JFJP01001821.1_pt1 | contig 28566 bp, 17 predicted proteins | sample 431651 | NCBI WGS metagenome assembly JFJP01 (sample SAMN02602958, study PRJNA72255) | Microbial mat metagenome, whole genome shotgun sequencing project. | biome: fresh water; feature: sink hole; material: water; isolation source: purple microbial (photo- and chemosynthetic) mats found in... | reverse complement strand
CGCGATAGCTCTGTTCCAACGTGACACCGTCGATAGCGAAAAGCCGCGCCAGACCAAACAACGTGAAATGATCTTGTTTGAAATCCATCAGATGCTCATTAAACGCTCGTTAAACATTAAAACTCTCGCCGCAGCCGCACGCATCCTTGACGTTGGGGTTGTTGAACTTGAAGCCTTCGTTCAGACCTTCCCGCGTGTAGTCGAGTTCGGTGCCGGCCAGGTAGGGCAGGCTTTTCGGGTCGACCAGCACCTTGACGCCATGACTGACGAACTCGATGTCCTCGGGGTTGGGTGAATCGGCGAATTCGAGCTTGTAGGCCATGCCCGAGCAACCGGAAGTGCGCACGCCCAGGCGGATGCCGATGCCCTTGCCGCGCTTGGCGATGAATTTTGAAATGTGGCCGGCCGCGGCTTCGCTCAAGGTCACCGGCATCGACCGCTCGACGCCCTGCCATGATGCGGGAATGGAGGCGGACGTAGATACGGATGACTCGGCCTTGACGCTGCTTTCACTGGAAGAGGTGCACGCGCCCATGTCATTCACCATGCTTTTTCTTGTAATCGGCAACGGCCGCCTTGATGGCGTCCTCGGCGAGGATGGAGCAATGAATCTTGACCGGCGGCAGCGCCAGTTCCTCGGCAATCTGGGTGTTCTTGATATCGAGGGCCTGGTCGAGTGTCTTGCCCTTGACCCATTCCGTCACCAGCGAACTGGAGGCGATGGCCGAACCGCAGCCATAGGTCTTGAATTTGGCGTCTTCAATGACGCCATCCTTGCCGACCTTGATTTGCAGTTTCATCACGTCGCCGCATGCCGGCGCACCGACCATGCCGGTGGCGACGCCATCCTCGTCCTGAGCAAAAGAACCGACGTTACGCGGGTTTTCGTAGTGTTCGATGACTTTCGTGCTGTATGCCATGATGCTTCTCCTTCGGATGCCTGAATCAGTGAGCCGCCCTCAGTGCGCCGCCCACTGCACGCTGTTGAGGTCGATGCCGTCCTTGTACATTTCCCACAGTGGCGATAAATCGCGCAGCTTGCCCAACTTGTCGTGCAGCAGCTTTATCGTGAAGTCGATTTCTTCCTCGGTGGTGAAACGCCCAAGGGTAAAGCGGATCGAACTATGGGCCAACTCGTCGGAACGCCCCAGCGCGCGCAGCACATAAGAGGGCTCCAGCGATGCCGAGGTGCAGGCCGAACCGGAAGATACCGCGAGATCCTTGATGGCCATGATCAGCGACTCGCCCTCGACGAAATTGAAGCTGATATTGAGGTTATGCGGTACCCGGTTCTCGATGTCGCCATTGACGTAGGTTTCTTCGATGTCGGTGAGTCCCTTGAGCAGACGGTCGCGCAGCAGGCGAATGCGCTCGTTCTCGCTGGCCATTTCTTCGCGGGCGAGGCGGAAGCACTCGCCCATGCCGACGATCTGGTGCGTCGCCAGCGTGCCGGAACGCATGCCGCGCTCGTGGCCGCCGCCGTGCATCTGCGCTTCCAGCCGAATGCGCGGTTTGCGGCGGACATAGAGTGCGCCGATACCCTTGGGGCCATAGGTCTTGTGCGCGCAGAAAGACATCAGGTCGACCTTGAGTTTCGCCAGATCGAGGGGCATCTTGCCGGTGGCCTGAGCCGCATCGACATGAAAGATCACGCCGGCCTCGCGACAAATTTCGCCCAGTTCGGCAATGGGCTGAATCACCCCGATCTCGTTATTCACCGCCATCACCGAGGCAAGCACCGTGTCCTTGCGCAGCGCGGCCTTGAATTGCTCGACGGTGATGAGGCCATTCGGCTGCGGTTCAAGATAGGTCGCCTCGAAACCTTGGCGTTCGAGCTCCTTCACCGTGTCGAGCACCGCCTTGTGCTCGGTGGCGACGGTGATGATGTGCTTGCCTTTCGTGCCGGCGTAGAAGTGCGCCGCGCCCTTGATGGCGAGGTTGTTCTTCGACAGCCTTTTCAGCTTCCCAGCCGAAGGCATGCGAGCGCGAGGCCGGGTTGCCAAAGTGTTCGGTCAGCCAGGGAATCATCTTGGCGGCGACCCGCGGATCGACCGGCGTGGTGGCGGAATAGTCCAGGTAAATAGGTTTACTGAGGGGCAAATTTAGCATTAAAGGGTGTCTCCGTTATTCGTGCGCCGGCTATTGCACCAGCGCGGACATTCGATTCAGTTGCAATTTGAATTGTCGGGTGGTCTCGCCCAATGCCGCCAGAAATTCGCGCACGGTTGCCAGATCGGTATCGGCGCCAAGGCTGATGCGCACGGCGCCACGGGCCAGGCCGGGGGCAACGCCCATCGCCAGCAATACGTGCGATGGCTCGGGATTGGCCGATGAACAGGCCGCGCCGCTGGCCAGGGCAAAACCAGCGCGGTCGAGCCTGGCCACCAGAGTTTCACCGTCGAGGTCGGGTAGCGCGAAATAGGTAGTGTTGGGCAGGCGGGAAGCCGCCAGCGCGAATATTGTCGCGCCTTGCGCGGCCAGTCCGTTTTCGAGTTCGTCGCGCAAGGCCCGCTGACGCGCGGCCCTGGCGGAAATATCGGCGCAGGCAATTTCGCTGGCCAGACCAAAACCGACTATGGCCGGCACGTTCTCGGTGCCCGAGCGCAGGCCGCGCTCATGGCCGCCACCCGCGATCAGGGCTTGCAAATCGACGCGCTTATCCACGACCAGGGCACCGGCGCCCTTGGGGCCGCCAATCTTGTGCGAAGATAAAGTCATGGCATGCACGCCGCGTGCATTGAGTTGGCGAAAATCAAGGGGAATCTTCCCGAAAGCCTGTACGGCATCGGTATGGAACCAGGCTTTGTTTGCCGGGGTATTGGCATCGTGGTTCGCCAACTGGTTCACCCGGTAGAGCGCCGCCCTTTCGGCCAGCGCGGCAACGTCTTGCACCGTGCCCGTTTCATTATTGGCGAGCATCACCGAGATAAGTTCCGGCCCCTCGGCCAGCACGGCCAAAAAGTCGGCGGTAGCGACACGGCAATCACCATCGATGGCGATTTCGCGCAGCCGCCAGCCATTCCGGCGCAGTTGCCTGGCCGGTTCGCGCACGCAGGGATGTTCGATGGCTGAAATTGCCAGCATCCCCGGCTTTCGGGTAGCGGCCACCCCCTTGACGAACAGGTTATTGGCTTCGGAGCCACCGCTGGTAAACACGATTTCCGTCGGGTGCGCACCGGCGGCATGGGCCACCCGCTGGCGCGCCTCGTCCAGCGCCCGGCGGGCCGCTCGGCCATGTTCATGCCGGCTCGACGCATTGCCGTAGTGCCGCGAAAAATACGGCAACATGGCTTCCAGCACGGCCGGATGTACCGGCGTGGTGGCATTGTGATCGAGGTAGACAGGCTGGAACATGGCGCGATCAGGCTTGGATTCGGGCGGAAATTCAGGCAGCCGCGGAAACCAGCGCGATGCGGCGGGTGCGTCGCAGCGGCCGCTCGTTTTGGCTGGGGACGGCGTGGCCTTCACGCTGCTTGCCAACCAAGCCCCCCAGGGTAACCGAACTCAAATAGTCGTACATATGCGCGTTGAGGCTCATCCACAGATCGTGCGTCATGCACGGTTTTTCATCGTGACAGTTGCCACGGCCGCCGCACATGGTGGCATCAAGCGGTTCATCGACGGCACGAATGATGTCGGCCACCGACACGGCCTCCATGGTCTTGGCGAGACAATAACCACCTCCAGGACCACGCACGCTGGCCACCAGCTGGTGACGACGCAGCTTGCCGAAAAGCTGTTCGAGATAGGAAAGTGAAATCCGCTGGCGCTCGGCGATGCCGGCCAGCGTTACCGGGCCATCGTGCTGGCGCAGGGCCAGGTCGATCATGGCGGTCACGGCAAAACGTCCCTTGGTGGTCAATCTCATGATGCGATCCTCTCCTGTTGAACTGCTATCTGGGGTCGATGACTGAGTATCTCAATACCCAACCTATTTGATCAACTTTAACAAACCCTCCAGTTTCAGTCAACTATTTTTGAGAGATATTTCGGATCGAACTGGTCCGCCGTGGCCATTTCGTCGTCCAGCGGCACGCCGCAACGCTCCAGATGCGAGAGCAGGACAGCGATGCGCCGGTCAGTCTCGACCGCATGATCGAGCAGGCCGTGAATCGCCTGCGACAGCGGATCATCTTCGCTGCGTGACACCGCATAGGCCGAAAATCCAAGGTTTTCCGCCTTTTCCTGCCGCGCTGCCTCGCGCCCCGGCTCGATAATGCGTGCCGGAATGCCCACCGCTGTCGCGCCAACCGGCACTTCGCGCACCACCACGGCATTCGACCCGACCTTGGCGCCCTCGCGAATGATGATGGGGCCGAGCACCTTGGCGCCAGCGCCGATGACCACGCCCCGCTCCAGCGTCGGGTGGCGCTTGCCCTTGTTCCACGAAGTGCCGCCGAGGGTAACGCCGTGATAGAGCGTGCAGTCGTCGCCAATCTCGGCCGTCTCACCGATCACCACGCCCATGCCATGGTCGATAAAAACGCGGCGGCCGATGGTCGCCCCCGGATGAATCTCGATGCCGGTCAACCAGCGCGTCAGGTGCGAGATCAGCCGTGCCAGCCAGCGCAGCCCCCGGCCCCAGAACCAGTGTGCCAAGCGATGAAAGCTCAGCGCGTGCAGGCCCGGATAGCAGGTCAGTACCTCCCAGCGCGACCGCGCCGCCGGGTCCCGCTGAAAAACGCAGGCGATATCTTCACGTAAATGGGAAAACATGGGGATGTGGCGCAATTAAGCCGAAAAGTTGAGATGAAAACGGCCCTCAAGAGGGCAGCGTCAAGGTAATTCGGGTCTGGTTCTTTTCATCGCTGGTTTCCATATCGATTGTGCCGTGTTGCGCCACAACCAGCATTTTTGCGGAATAGGTACCAAGTCCGGTGCCGCCCTGCTTGCCGGCGGTGGCAAATTTCTCGAAGAAAGTTTCGCGGATGGCCGCCGGCACGCACCCCTTGTTGTCCAGCGTAATGCGAATGGGGGCGCCGGGATAGAGGGTAATCGTCACCGAAGAATTCTCTGGCGCTGCCTCGCAAGCATTCTTGATCAAGTTCTGGAACAGCGAATAACAGAGCATCGCGTCGCCGCTCGCTATCAGTTGATCATCCTCGACGCCACGGGGTGTGGCCACGGCAATGGTCAGATCCTTGACGGCGAAGGTTCTGCGCGTCATTTCGGCGATGCGGCGGACGATCTGCGCGACTTTCACCGGTTGCGGCTTCAGGACGAAACGGCCGGTCTCGATCTTGAACAGTTCGTTCGAGAGGTTGATCATGTCGAGCACATGCAGCGCGGTTTCCTCGATCATGCGAATATTCTCGCGCTGATCCTCGGTCAGGTTGGTCGCTTCGGCCAGGCCCTGCACCAGACCGATGACACCTGCAAGCGGGCCTTTCATGTCGTGACGGGTGATGCGCTCGACATCCTCCTTGAGCTGCTCCGTCTCCATCATTTCATCGTAATCCGCCTGCAACTGGCGGTGCAATTCGATATAGCGCATGAAGTTCTTCACGCGCACCTTGAGCGCGCCGGGATCGATCGGCTTGGTGACGAAATCAACGGCGCCGAGTTCCATGCCCTTCAGTCGCGCATCTTCCCCGGTCATGGCCGTGACGAAAATCACGGGGATATGCTCCGACGAGGGATGCCCGCGCATTTGTTGCGCCACCTCGAAGCCGTCCATGCCCGGCATCATGATGTCGAGCAGCACCAGATCCGGCGGGGTGTCCGACTGGCAGATCGATAGCGCCTTCTCGCCGTTATGCGCGATCTTGACGCGGTATTCCTCCTTGAACAGGGACGACAGCAGGTGCAGATTGTCCGGCGTGTCGTCGACCACAAGGATGGTGGGCCGTTCCCTGGCCTGCTCGGCGGCCGCCGCCGAGCGCGCGGGCGCCGGAGCCTGGACCGGCACCTGGGCAACCACGGCTGACGACGCAGCAACCGGCGCGGATGCCACCAGCGGGACGCCGTTGATGGAAACCTTGGCGCCACTCCCGGCCAGCGCTGCTGCCGGATCGATCGGCTGGTTATGCCGTGGTTTCCAGCCGATGGCCTTCTCGACCCGCTCGGCCAGCCGACCCGATGTATAGGGTTTGACAATGAGCTCGGAAACGCCGGACTGGATCGCCATCATGACGCGATCACGCTCGGCCTCAGCGGTGATCATCAGAAATGGCAGGGCAAACAGCTTAGGGTCCGACCGGACGGAGAGCAGCAGTTCCAGCCCGGTCATTATCGGCATGTTCCAGTCAGACAGGATCATGGTAATCGGTTGCCGGGCAAGTATCCGCAGCGCCTCCGCCCCATTCGCCGCCTCCACCATTTTGTGCGCGCCAAGTTGCTTCAACTGGTTGATGGTCACTTTTCGCATCGAGTCGAAATCGTCGACGACCAGGAAAGTGCCCGCCTTCATGCGCGCGGCAAAGGCCAGGCCACCACCGGCTGACATATCGGCTTTGACGAAAGGGAAGCCCATGACTTAAGTCTCCGTTCCGGCCAGCCGGTCGAGTTGCTGCTTCTTGGCTTCCATGTCCTGGTCGGAATCGGCATACCGCTTGGCGATGGTGCGGAATTCGTCCTGAAGTTCGACGAAAGCATCGACCACGTCCGCATCGAAGTGCGACCCCTTGCCCTCGACGATGATCGCCACGGCCTTTTCGTGCGGCATGCCTTCCTTGTAGACGCGACGGCTGATCAACGCATCATAGACATCAGCCACCGCCATCAAGCGTGCCGACAGCGGAATCGCCTCGCCGGCCAGCTTTTCTGGATAGCCCGAACCGTCCCATTTTTCCTGGTGGGAAAGCGCGATTTCCTTGGCCATGGAGAGGAATTCGACGTTCATGCCGAGCTGTTTTTCGGCATGCTCGATCGCATCGCGGCCCAGTGTGGTGTGGGTTTTCATGATTTCGAACTCATGCGGCTCGAAGCGGCCCGGCTTCAGCAAGATTCGGTCGGGAATGCCAACCTTGCCGATGTCGTGCAGTGGCGCCGACTTGAACAACATAGTGATGTAGTGCTCGCTCAGCATGGCGCCAAAACGGGTATTGGTCCTCAGCTTGTCGGCCAGCGCCTTGACGTAAAACTGCGTGCGACGGATGTGGTTGCCGGTGTCGGAATCGCGCGTTTCCGCCAGCGAGGCCATCGCCAGGATGGTGACGTCCTGAATTGCCATCACCTCGCGCGTGCGCTTGGCGACTTCAAGTTCGAGAAAATCACTCTTGTCGCGCAGAAAATCAGATTGGGCCTTCAGCGCAAGATGGTTTTTTACCCGCGCCATGACAATCGGCGGGCTGACCGGCTTGGTCAGATAATCGACCGCACCCAGTTCCAGCCCCTTCTTTTCATCCTCGACTTCCGCCTTGGCGGTAAGGAAGATCACCGGAATATCGCGCGTAGCCGGATTACTCTTGAGATGCTGGCAGACCTCGTAACCATCCATGCCCGGCATCATGATGTCGAGCAGGATCAAGTCGGGCGGCGAGTCCGAAGCAGCAATCTTCAGCGCCTTTTCACCGCCGTTAGCAACCTTGACCTTGTAGTCGTCCTTGAGCAACCCGCTCATCAGCGAAAGATTGTCCGGCGTGTCATCCACCACCAGCACGGTGGGCTTTTCAATGAAATCGAGATCCATAACGCTCCCCTTAAATCTGTCGGTTACAGTTTATTGCAAAAGCTACGGCACGCTTGACCAAGGTGCCGCCGCCAAGTTGACGTTCCGTTCTATTCGCCGCCGGCCCGTTTCAGCACTGTCAGCGCCTGAGCAAAATCGAAACTCTTGACAGCGCCGGCGAGTGCCTGAAAATCTGCCGGCCAGGCATTGCGCAGCAATTCAGCATGCTCCGCGAACACGTCCGCGGCCCGGGAATCGTCATCGGCCAGCAACGCCAGCAGGTGTGCGCAGACTGCCGCGAGTTCAACAGGATCGACTGCAACGGCTGGCTTTGTGTCCAACGCAACGACTGGCTCGAGGGCAAATTCGTAGGCCTGCCCCAGCGGCGTCGCCTCCGGCGCCAGTTCCAGCGGCACTGAAAAGCGAAAGGTACTGCCCTCGCCCACCACGCTCTCCACCCCGACGTTGCCACCCATCAACTCGGCCAGCTTGCGCGAAATCGCCAGGCCCAGTCCGGTCCCGCCAAATTTGCGCGTCGTCGAGCCATCGGCTTGGCGAAAGGCCTGGAACAATTCGCCGCGCTGCGCGTCCGTCAGGCCAATGCCGGTGTCGCGCACCGCGCCGTTCAGGCGACAAATAGGCAACGTACCCGACAAGGTCACGACGGCCGACAGTATCACTTCAACCTCGCCCAACTCGGTGAACTTGATGGCATTGTCCAGAAAGTTGCCAATGAGCTGGCCGATCCGGCCCGGGTCGCCCAGCAACCGCACGGGCACGGACGGCTCGACCCGGCCGATGATGCGCAGTCGCTTGGCCTGCGCCTTGTCGGCGAAGCGCCGGGCGACTTCTTCCAGCAGGTAGGCGGGATCGAATGTACTGGGGGTCAGCCGGACCTCTCCGGCTTCGAGCCGGGTGTAGTCGAGCATCTCGTTGACGATGCCGAGCAGATGCTGCCCCGCGGCCTCGATCTTGCCAATATATTCCCGCTGGCGCGGCTCAAGCTCGGACTGCTGCACCAGATAGGCCATGCCGATGATGGCATTGAGCGGCGTCCTGATTTCGTGGCTCATGTTGGCCAGGAAGTCGGCCATAGCCTGGCGCGCCGTGGTGTCCATGGGATATGCCGGCTTACTACGCGACAGCGCGCACCGAAACACTCACGCACTTGCCGCGTGCGCCGCGTGGCGGCAGCGGGCTCAGCGCGACGACAAGGCTGATTTCGCTGCCATCCTTGCGCTGGCCTTGCAGCGGGGAACCCCCAGCCATGACGCGGCTGCGCCCTTCGGCCACGAAGGCCGCGCGCAGGCTGCCATGACTACCGCGTAGTCTCTCCGGCACCAGTTGGTCGATGCCGCCACCGATCAGTTCACCCGATGCATAGCCGAAGATACGCTCCAGTTCCGGGTTGGCGAGCAGGATATGGCCGGCGGCATCGGCCACCAGCATGCCGTCCGGCGCGGTTTCGATGATGCTGCGGAACCAGTTTTCGGTTTCCAGCAATTCGGCCTGCTGCGCCTCCATCTCGACCTGCGCCTCTTCCAACTGGGCGGCTTGCTTTTCCATGCGCTCGGCCTGTTCCTGCGTTGCCACCAGCAGTTCGCGCGTCTTCAGGTTGCGGTCGAGTATTTCCATGCTGATCGCCAGCGTTGGCAGCAATGCCTCCAACACGGCTTTTTCGCGCGGGCCGAATTGCTGGAAGGAGGCCATCTCCAGTACGCCCAGCACGCGGCCGCCGTGGATGACGGGCAACACGATGATGCAGGCCGGCGGGCCCTCGCCGAGCCCCGAGTTGATGCGAATGTAATCCTTGGGCGCGGTGAGCATGATCAGCGCCTTTTCCATGGCACATTGGCCAACCAGCCCTTCGCCGATGCGGAAGCTGTTGGAGAGGTGCTTGCGCTCGCGGTAGCCGTAGCTGGCCAGTAGGCTCAGGTTGCCTTCGGCATCAGCCACATAGAAAGCGCCATGTCCGGCACCGATCGCCGGCGCCACTTTAGAGACCACGGTTTGTGTCAAGCCGCGGAAGTCATCGGCCTGCTGCAGAACGCTGCTGATCTCGGAAACCTGCGTCTTGACCCAGTGCTGTTCGTTGGCATCACGGTAAATACCCTGCAACACACCGATGGCGCGGGCCATCACGCCGATCTCGTTGGGGTAGTCGGTATGCGGAATCGGCGCATCGACCTTGCCGGCCGCCAGTTCTTCCACCGAGTTGCGCAGGCGGTCATTGGGGCGCTGGATGGACAGACCGATCAGCACGCCGAAAACAAGCGTCAATACCAAGCCGGCGACTAGCAGCAGGATGGCAATCTTTCGCGTTTCCGCGGCACGCTGACGCATGGTATCGAGTGCTGCGTTCGCACCGTGCGCCTTCATGACAGTCATTGCCGTCAGCGCGTCGTCCGCGGCATTCCCAACTGTGACGAATTCGCTGCTGGAGATGAATTTTGCCGCATCCGAAGTGCTGGCACGCTCGCGCTCGAGTAGGGCCAATGCATGCACCATGTTCTCGTTGTACTTGGTGAAGTGGCGCTGAAATTCCTCGAACTTGGATTTCACTTCGGGGCGGATGATACGTTTTTTGCCCTCGGCCAATTCATTCTGAAGGGTAGTGCGTGCTGCATCAATCTGAGCTCGCGCCTTGTTGCGGGCCGCATCGTCCTGGGCGATCATGGCCTGGCGCAGTGCCCGGCCCATGTAGATCAGGTTGATGTTGGCTTCCTTGATATGCAAAATGCCCAGCAGATCGGCGTCGTAGAGTTTTTCGAATTCCGCCACCATTTCGGACTGGGTGGCCAGGCTATTGAAGCCGATAACGGCTGCGACCAACAAACCGACACTGAAACCCAGCATCAACTTGATGTTGAGGCGAAGTTTCTCGATAGCGATAAGGATGGTTTTCATGGCATTTCCTTTTGGGTACATCAATGTCGCTTGCGGAATAGGCGATGATAATGGTCGATCGGACCGAACAGGGAATTGCCGACAAAGCTGAGCGACTCCGATTGGCCGATGAACAGCAGGCCCTGCGAACGCAAGGCCTGGTGAAAACTCTTGATGAGTTGGTCCTGCAAGTGCGACTTCATGTAGATCAGCAAATTGCGGCAACTGACCAGATCCAGGTTGCCGGGTGGCGTGCCACCGAGCACGTCGCGCTGCTCGAAGCGGACGCAGGCCATGATCTCGGGCTTGATCTCGAAGTGCTGGCCTTTCTGCGAGAAGTAACGTTCACGCACATCGGCATCCATTTCCTTGAAGGCCGTTTGGCGATAGACGCCCTCGCGGCACATGGCAAGCGCCTCGGGGTTGAGATCGGTGGCGATGATCTCGATCGGGTGGGTGTCGGTCAGTTCCTTGAGCAGGATGACCAGCGTGTAAGGCTCCTCGCCGGAGGCACAACCGGCGACCCAGACGCGAATCGGCTCGTTGGCTGGCTTGCCTGACACGAGTTTCGCCAGGGACATTTTAAGCACCTGAAACGACTCCCGATCGCGGAAGAAGGACGAAACCGAAACCAGAAACATATGCTGGAGGATATGCAGTTCCTCCGGCTGGCGACGGATCAGCGCCTGATAGGCTTCGGCAGAGTCCACGCCCAGCGTGGATTTGCGCTTTTCCAGCCGGCGCAGCAGTGTTTCTTCCTTGTAGCTGGAAAAGTCGATGCCGGTGGCCTGGAGCACCTGCCGCAACAACGTGTCGAGTTCGCGCTGGGCGGTTGGGGAAAGCGTGGGTTCCGCGCTTGTACCCAAGCTTGTGCCCAATACTGCGGAAACGCTGGAAATAGCTGGCGGAGCGGCCACGCCTGGCACTCCCGGAAACAGCGTGGCCAGCGTCGCGCCGATACGTTCCACCGACACCACCTGATCTATCACCCGAGCATCGATCGCCGCCCCCGGCATACCGTTGAACTTGGCCTCCAGCGGGTCTTGCGCGAACGTCAGCCCGCCCGCCGACTTGATCGCCCGACAGCCGATAACGCCATCCGAGCCCGTACCGGAAAGCACGATGCCGATAGCCTTGTCGCGACCGGATTCGGCAATCGATACGAACAAAGAATTCACCGATGGGGTGGAGATGTGCTCGGCAGCCGGTTCGCACAGGTTCAGCGTATTGCCCTGAACGCGACCATCCTTGCCCGAGGGAATGACATACACCGTATCGGCCTGCAGGCGCACGCCGTGCTCGGCCAGCACCACCGGCAAGGCCGATTCACGTCCGATCAGGCGCACCACCAGTTCATCGTGACCATCCTTCGCCATGTGCTGCGCCACCACGAAGGCAATCCGCCCGGACGCCCGCATGCGGGAAAACATCAGCAGCATTGCCTCCAGCCCGCCGGCCGAGGCGCCGATGCCGGCGATGTGGAGAAGTGCGTTCATGGTCGTAGTCACAAATAAGCTACCGGAATGGCCGTGACCTGCGCCGATAGCGGAATATCGCGCTCTACGAAACAGACAACGGCGCCCGACCCGACTGTCTTGCCCAGGCGTCCCAGTGGTTCAAGGGCGGCAAATGAATTTGATGCGTTTTGTGATGGGGAGGCGGTTTTTTTGAACTCAACCGGATACAAGCTGTCACCCGATTCGATGAGCAAATCGATCTCGCGCTGGTTGGTATCGCGGTAATAGTAAAACGGCGCCTCCAGGCCGTTGTGCCAGTAGCTCTTGAGGATTTCCGCGAACAACCAGGTTTCGAGCATGGCACCCGCCTGGCTGCCTGCCTCGAGCGACGCCGCATCGGGCCACTTGGTCAGATAGGCGGCGAGGCCAGTATCCAGGAAATACAGTTTGGGGGTTTTGACCAGTCGTTTGCTCAGGTTTCGATGGTAGGGCTGCAACAGATACACCAGCCCCGAGGTTTCCAGTACCGACAGCCAGGCCTTGGCCGTCTTATTGTCGATATCGACGTCGCGCGCCAGACTGGCGTAGTTGAGCAACTGCCCAGTACGTGCCGCGACCGCGCCGAGAAAGCGATTGAAGGCAAGCTGGTCGCTGACTTTGAGCACATCCTGCACGTCGCGCTGAATGTAGGTCTGGATGTAGGAGCGATAAAACACATTGCGGGCAGCCGGACCCTGCTCGTTGAGGCGCGGGTAGGCGCCCAGCCAGATACGCTGATAGATATCCATGAGCGAAGCGGTTTTTCCGCTCGCAGACTGACGCGCCTGCATGACCCAGTCCGCACCGGGCAGAAACGGGCGCGAGACATTGGCCCGCCCCAGGAGTTCGGCCTGCGAAAAGCCTAGCAGATCGATGATGGCAATGCGGCCCGCCAGACTTTCTGTGATTCCTCGCATCATCTCGAATTTCTGCGAACCAGTCAGCCAGAAAGCGCCGTTAGTTTGGGAGCGATCGACATGGATCTTGATCGCGCTGAACAATTGGGGTGCGTACTGGATTTCGTCGATCAGCACCGGCGGGGGCCAAGTTTGCAAGAACAGTGCCGGATCGTGCTGTGCCAAACTGCGCGCCTCCATGTCATCGAGCGTGACATAGCGGCGGTCTCCACCGGCACACATCTGGAGCAAGGTCGTCTTGCCGACCTGGCGCGCTCCGGTCAGCATCACTACCGGAAAGTTGGCACTGATTCGCTGAATAGAGGTGGCAAGGGTGCGGGATAGCATGGCCTCAAGTAGTTTATATTGGAATCATATTCCAATATAAACTAAGCTTTGACGCTTAGTCATTGGCCGCAATGTTGCAAATCGGGCGTTTCACTACCTGTTTTGCGCTGTTAGATGGCATTCAACTTCTCCAGCGCCTCGTCGAAATCAAAGCCATCGATGGCTACCGCCACCGGCGTGAGCTGCTTGGCCAGCGGCGCATTACCGAGTTTGTCGAGCAGATCGGAGAGCAGGTCGCCGGCCTCTGAATCGCTTTCTTCGAGCAGATGCTTGAGTTGGTCGAGCTTCGCCTTCAACTCGGCTTCCGGAATCGCCGGTGCGGCAGGTGCCGCTGCCGCCGTGGCTGCCGTACTGCCGGCGCCGACTTTTTCCAAGCCGGGCATGACCACTGCCAACTCGGTCAGTGCCTTCTGCAGCAGCACCTCGATCTGATCGGCCGCTGCCTTTTCCTTGCAGGCATGCTCGAGTTCCCCGGCTGCTGCTTGCAGCGCCTTGACACCGATGTTGCCGGCCGTGCCTTTGAGCGTGTGCGCGGCGCGGGTGGTTGCTTCGGGGTCCGGATCATTCTTCGCCGCCGCAAACAGCTCGGCGAACTGGCCCTGGCTGTCGCGGAACTTGATGAGCATGCGGGTGTAGAGCGACTCCTTGTTGGTACAGGTCGCCATGCCGGCCTTGACATCGATACCGGGAAGTGGCGGCAGACTCCCCATGGGCTTGGCTCCTCCCCCTTCAAGGGGGAGGCTGGGTGGGGAATGGGGTATGGACGCTGACGCCAATACCGCCCCATCCCCTCCCCGCCCCCCCCCTTGAAGGAAAGGGAGTTGAACCGCCGGCTTCACCCACTTGGCTATCGTCGCGAACATTTCGCCCACATTGAGCGGCTTGGCGATGTGATCCCACATGCCGGCATCGATCACCTTCTCCTTGTCGCCGGCCATGGCGTTGGCGGTCATGGCGATGATGGGCAGATCCTTGAATTGTGGCAGCTTGCGGATCTCGCGCGTTGCCATATAGCCGTCCATTACCGGCATCTGGCAGTCCATCAGCACGCCATCGAAGCGACTGTCCTTGCTCAAAATATCGACTGCTTCCTGGCCGTTGTTGGCCAGCACGACTTCCATACCGGCCTGGCTGAGCAACTCCATGGCCAGTTCCTGGTTCATTTCGTTGTCTTCGGCCAGCAGCACGCGGGCGCCCTTGAGCTTGGCCATGGCCTCATCGTAGTTATCGGACTTGGCTTTCGCTTCATTCTCGACCACCACGCCCATGCCCAGCGTTTCACCAATGGCTTCGAGCAAAGCGGCAGCAGTCACCGGTTTGGTCAGCACCGAGCGCAATTCAACGCCACGTTCATCCGCATTGGACATCGCTTCTTCGCGGCCGTAGGCGGTGACCATGATGACGGCCGGGGTCTTGATCAGGTGGTTGGCCTGTAGGCGCTGTACGGTTTCGACGCCGTCCATGACCGGCATTTTCCAGTCCATCAGCACCAGGTTATAGGGAAGACCACGCTTTTCTGCCTCGCTCAACAAATTGAGCGCTTGCTGACCATCCCAGGCGACATCGACTTCGAGGCCAAAACCCTTGGCCATGGTGGCGAGGATTTCACGCGCGGAGGCGTTGTCGTCGACCACCAGCACGCGCAGCCCGAGCAGTTCGTCCTTGCTGAAGATGCGCCGCGCCGCCGGCTGGGTCTGGACGCCGAAATGGGCGTGGAAGTGGAAGGTGGAGCCTTTGCCGGCTTCACTCTCGACCCATATCCTGCCTTTCATCAACTCGACCAGGTTCTTCGAAATTGCCAGACCCAACCCCGTGCCGCCATACTTGCGCGTGGTCGAGGCATCGGCCTGGCTGAAACTCTGGAACATCTTGCCGCATTGTTCCGGCGTCATGCCGATGCCGGAGTCGTGCACCCAGAAGTGGAGTTCGACGCCTTCCTCGGTCTGTTTCACCATCTCGGCGCCGACGATGATTTCGCCCTTGTCGGTGAATTTGACTGCGTTGTTGCCCAGATTGATCAGCACCTGACCCAGCCGCAGCGGATCGCCGATCAGCGCGGTGGGGATGTTCGGTGCGATGTTGAACAATAGCTCGATGCCTTTGTCCTCGGTCTTCATGGCGACCAGGTTGGCGAGGTGGTCCATCACATCCTCGAGGCGGAAGTCGATGGCTTCCATCGACATCTTGCCGGCTTCGATCTTGGAGAAGTCGAGGATGTCGTTGATGATGCCGAGCAGGTTCTCGCCGGCGCGGTTTACTTTCTCGATGTAGTTGCGCTGCTTCTTGTCCAGCGGGGTTTGCAGCGCCAAATGCGACATGCCAATGATGGCGTTCATCGGCGTGCGAATCTCGTGGCTCATGTTGGCGAGGAAGTCGCTCTTGGTCTTGGTGGCTTCTTCGGCGGCCTCTTTGGCGGCGCGGATGGTGTCTTCGGCCTGCTTGGCCGCAGTCACATCCACCGTGACGCCGTACATATCGGTCGGAGCGCCATTGGCATCACGCACCACCTGGCCGATGGCGTGAATCCAGACCACACGCCCGTCTATCGGGCGCTTGTAGGCATAGGTGGCGTCGTAGCGCGGTACGCTGCCATCCAGAGCGGCGGCATAGTTGGCGAAGGTGGCGTCTGCCGCCGCCTGGTCGCCAGCGGCCACATTGGCGCCCCATTCATTCATCAGGTGATAGCGCCAGTCCGGGCGCGGTGGATCGCCAAAAATCCGGGCGGCACGTTCCGACGAGTTGTAATACTCATCCCCCGTATTGAGAGGAATATGCCAGTGCCCGGCCTGAGTCAGATCCAGCGCCTGATCGTTGAGGAAGTTGGCATGATTGAGCTGGGCTTCCGCGGCCTTACGCTCAGTGATGTCCTGATACGCGCCGTACATGTACAAAATCTTGTTCGTCGCTTCATCGCGCACCAGTTTTCCGGCGGCGGCAACCCAGACGATTTTGCCGTCGATTGGGCGTTTGTAGGCGTAGGTCGATGCGTAATGATCGTACTTGCCGTCGATCGCGCCCTGATAGCGCTCGGCTGTCAATGCTGCCGTTTCCGGGTTGGCCTCTTGCAGCCGGGCAAACCATTCGGCATCGAGGTCGTAAAGACCATCCTCCTTGATATGCTCACCGAGGATGCGTGCGGCTTTCTCAGACTGGAAATATCTATCGGGATACTTGTAGTCAACGTACCAGTAGCCGCTATTCGTGAGCTCAAGCGCAATGTCGGCGAGGAAATTGGCGCGTTTTATTTCCGCTTCCATGTGCTTGCGCTCGGTGATATCGCGATAGACGATCACGGTACCGACCAACACGCCGTCCTTATGCACCGGTGTGGTCGAGTATTCGACCGGGATGGCGGTACCGTCCTTGCACCACAGCACTTCGTTATCCGCCACACGCGGATGACCGTCTTGCGCGGTGCGATACATCGGACATTCTTCGCGCGGGAAGTCGCTACCGTCAGGGTAGCGTTGATGTATCAGCGCGTGCATTCCCTTGCCAACAAACTCGTCTTCCGCATAGCCCAGCATGGTGTAAGACGCCGGGTTGGCAAAGGTGATCATGCCGTTGTTGTCAAGGCCAACGATACCGTCCTTGACCGAGCCGAGAATCAATCGACCGCGCTCTTCGGCAGCCTTGATCTCATGCTGCTGCGCTTCCATTTCAACGGCCTGCTCTTCCAACCGCGCCGCCTGTTTTTCCATGTTCTCGGCCTGGCGCTGAGTTTCCTTCAGCAGTTGCTGCGTCTTGACGTTGCGCTCGAGGATTTCCAGGCTCATCGCCAGGATGGGGGTGATGCCACCCAGCAGAGCCTGTTCGTGTTCACCGAATGTATCGAAAGTCGCCAATTCCAGAATTGCCAGCAGACGCTCGTTGCGCAGGATAGGGATCACGGCGATGGTCTTTGGCACGCCTTCGCCGAGGCTGGAGCCGATGCGCACATAATCTTCCGGCGGCTCGGTAATGTAGATGGGGGCGCGCTCAAGAGCACACTGGCCGACCAACCCCTGGCCTATGGCGAAATACTGGCCGAGGTTCTTGCGCTCGCGATAGGCGTAGCCGCCGAGCAGGCGCAGTCGCTTGTTTTCTTCCTCATATATGTAGAACACGCCATGACCGAGCTTGATCAGCGGCGCAATGCGCGAAAGGAAGACTTTCGATAAATCGGTAAAACTGGTCGCTTGCTGCAGGTCGCTGGAAATTTCGGCGATATGGCTCTTGATCCAGCGCTGCCCTTCCATCTGCCGCGCTTCGGTTTGCAGCACCGCGATGGCGCGGGCCAGGTCGCCGATCTCGTTCGGGTAGTCGGTATGCGGCACAGTCTCGTCCAGATGCCCGCCAGCAAGTTGTTCGACCGCAGAACGAATCTTGTCGGTGGGCTGGCGGATGGAGCGGGCAATCAGGGCGCCGACCAGCAGACCGAAACCCAGGCCGCCAAACAACCAGAGCAGGGTGGTGAATTCCTCGTACTCGGCTGCCGCCAGGCCCTTCTGCAGAGCATCTCTTGTCCCGACTTCCTTGATTCTGGCCATCTCGGACAATCTTTCGTTTGCCTCAATGCCGGGGCGCTGGAAGTCCATGCTGCCCACATAGGCGCGGGCTTCCTCAATCTGCTCCTTCATGACCATGCTGATCGCCCGATCGATATTGCGCCGATAGGCCGCGTAGCTTTCCTCGAACTTGGCCAGTTGCTGCCGGCCTTCCTCGCGGAAACTTCGCTGGCGGGTTTCCTCGATGGCTTTTTTCATGGCCGACTCGATGTCTGCCATCAGCTTGAGGGAACGGTCGCGCTCTTCGGCATTTCCGGCGAGTATCACTTGGCGCAGGGTGCGGCCCATCTGGGCGTAATCAAAGCGGGCTTCCTTGATGGCGGAAATGCCCAGGACTTCCTTTTCGTACATCTGCTGCAATTCCTGGGTCAGCCGGCGCTGCCCGACCAGCGCATCGATGCCGATGCCCACGGACAGCGCCATCAGGATGATGAAGCCCAGCAGCAGCTTGGTTTTCAGCGAGTAGCGCTCAAGCGCGATCAATAGCCGTTTCATGCCTGCGACTCCTTCGCAATGGCTTCGAGCGCGATACGCGCCTGCTCGGCGTCTTCGGCCAGACTGAGGGCGGCCACGCGTTCGCGTCGCAGCAGTTCGGCCTGTTGTTCGAGAACCTTCTGAGCCAGGTCGGCACGGCGGCGGGCCAGCGACATGGTGGAAATCATGCGGGCGAAGCCCGACAGGAAGCTGAGAATGGCCGGCAGGCGTTGCTCATCCATCACCGGCGCTGCGCTGACCGCCTTGAGGTAGTCAGCCTCGTCGTAGCCGAACTGCCTGGCCTGATTGCGAAAAAATGCCAGATCGGGTGGGGAAAGATGGAACTGGCCGATGAAGACATTGCCCAGATGGCGGCCCTCGACGACGATCGGCGCGGCAGCGTCGGTCATGCCGTTCTTGCACTGGTACAGGGAGAAATCCTGGCCGTCCTGCAGCTTGAGCGACAGCTCGGTATCGCTTTCGATGCAGCGCGCGCAGGAATCCGGATTGGCGCGATGAAAGTCAGTGCAGGCGCGCTGCCAACGTGCGGCCGCCAGGATGTCGCCTTGCAGATCGAGGATGGCCGCCGCAACACCCACCGATTCGCAGAAGTTGGTGAGGAGCACCTGCAGTTCCGCGAGATCAACCAGATCCTTGAGATGTAACGGCCGGCCATCGTCGATCAGCGCGGTGTGATAGTCGGGATGGGGAGTGAACTCGTGATCCTCGATGGTTTCTATAAGTTCGGTAGCGTAAGGCGCGGGCTTGCCAACTGCTTCAGCCAGCGTATTGATTTCACGCTTGAGTTCGAGGACGCGCTGCTCACGCCCGAGGGACAACCGATGGAAGCGCTCCATGTCGGCCAGTCGCTTCATTTCACGTTCGGCATTCTTGAGCGCACTAATGTCGATGAAGGTGCCGACCAGGCCGCCGGGTGCGCCATCCGGGCGCTTGAAACCGGCAACGAAATACAGTGTGTCGTGTAATTTGCCGTCGGCGAAAGGCATCCGCATGTCGCGCTTGACCGAACCGGCGCTGGCAATGACCGCCTCGTCTTCCGCCTGGTAGGCGAGGCGATCCGCCTCGGGCAGATATTCAAGCTCGATGACTCGTTTGCCGATCAGGTCGGCGCGCTTGACGCCGAAACATTCTTCATAGGCCCGATTGAAACCGAGGAAGCGCGTGTCGGCATCCTTGTAGAACACCGCATAGGGAATGGTATCGATCAGGGCTTGCTGGAAGGCGAGCTGTTCCGCCTGAAAATGCTCGGACTCCAGGGTGGCGCTCAGCACTTGTTCGGCATGGGCGCTGCGGCCGACTATTTCGAGGTTCATCGCCAAGAGCCCCGTCATTTCAGCGAACTGCTCGCGCGCCTGCGCATCCGGCAGATGCAGCAACGCAACCTCGACCACGCCCAGCAATTCATCGTTGAGCAGGATCGGGGCCAGCAGCAGGGCGGTCGGACGTGTTTCACCAAGGCCGGAACGGATGGTGACAAAGCCAGCCGGCGCGGTTTCGACCACTTGCGTGCGCCGCTCGACGGCGCACTGACCGAGCAGGCCTTCGCCGACCGCCAGTTTTTCGGGCAAGCCACTGCCGCCGGCATAGCTGCCGGCAAGATACATCGTGGTGGTTGACCCCGTGTCAAGCAGGTAGATCACCCCTTGCAGGGCGCCGAAGATGTGATGGGTTTCGCCAAGGAAGGCATTCGCCAGTCCGGCGGTACTTGTTGCCTGCTGCAGATGCAGTGCGGCGGCGGCAAGGCGCGCCTTGCGCTCGCCACTGGCGTGTTGTGCCAGGCCAAAGGCGGCGAGCTGCTCGCTGGCCAGCCGCTGGCGATGATGCCCGCGGAGCAGGTGCAGCATCAGCCAGCCGAGAAAGAGCACGATGGCGCCAGCCACCAGGCTGTCGCGCAGGCGCACGTCCACGGGCACCGTGCGCGAAAGATCCTCGATCACCACCAGGGTCCAGTCGCCGTAGGGATCGTTCCAGTTCACATGAGTTTGCACCACTGCGTGACGAACGCCGTTGAGGACGCTAATGCCGGGTTCCACTGCAAATGGCAGCGGCTGCGGGTCTTTGGTATCGAACATGGCGCCAAACTGCTTGAGCCGGCGAATCTCATTGATTCGTTCGGACGTGACTTGCCCGGCCACGCGGCCGATCCATTCTTCGCGGCTCGCGGCGAAGGCGACCCCCTGTGGCGAAAGCAGCAGGGCGATGTCGGATGTCCCTGCGACCAGTTTGTCCAGCCGAACCACGCCGGTGCGCATCACGACCGCGCCAATGACAGGCGTATCGCGCGTGCTTCCGGCATATAAGGGCGCGGCGTAATACAGGTTGCGCCGGCCGGTCGTCGTGCCTATCGCCGCATAGACGTTTTCCTTGCCCTTCAACGCCATCTGCGTGTAGGGGCGAAATTTCACGTCGACGCCGGTCAAGGGCTTGCCGACGCCCCAGGAGGATTTGATGATGCCGTCCTGACCGACGATGTAGGCGCCATCGGCATCATGTGCGCGGGCGATGTTTTCCATCAGCATGGCGGCGCCCTGGCTATTCGGCGCACGCTCGTTGCGCGCTTCCAGCTTGGCGTTTTCGTCGACCATTCCGAGCAGACCGATCGCCCCCATCTGGTTGCCATTCATGGTTTCCGACATCAGTTGGAGGCCGCGCGATTCGGCTTCGATTTTCAGCTTGGACAGACGCTCCTGTTCGAGCCCGTCTCGCGCCATCAAGCCCGCCAGAAATGCCACACCAAGGACGACTGCCCAGGTCAGCGCCCAGGACAGCCGGGCCCGCTCGACCACGAATTGCGCGATCAGATTCATTGTTCCATCTCCACTCCGGCCGCAATGGCCGCCGCCTTCAGCTTGTCCAGCGCCAACTCGAAATCGAAGCCCTTGAGGGCATCGTCGATGGCGCGGTAATCCTTCGGGAAAGCCGCGTGCAGCAGGTCGGCGTTGTCGTCGAAGACATCGCCGGCGGCGGCATCGTCATCGGCGAGAAGGCTTGCCAACTGACTGCAAACCCTCCAGAGCTTCTCGGGGTCGATAGCCGCGCTGATCTTGCTTTCCTCGGGCGGCAGTTGCGCGGCAATATCCGCCACGAGTTTTGCCAAAGCCGGGGCCAGAGCGGCCAGCAACCCATTGACGCTCGCGCGCGGCTGGCGTTCCTTGGCCGCCAGCTCGACCGCCGCGGCCAGCGCCTGGACGCCAGTGGCGCCGATATTGCCGGCCACTCCCTTGGTGGTGTGCGCCAGCCGCTCGGCTGTCGGCCAGTCGTCCGCATCGAGGGCGGCCGTAATCTCGTCTGCCGCGCGCAGTTGACCGGCAACGAACTTGCGCAGCATCGACAGGTAGAGCGGCGCCTTGCCCAGCACGCGCCCCATGCCGGCGGCGGTATCCAGCCCGGCGATGTTTTGCGGGATGCCTTGCGCGATGGTTTGCTGAATACCGGCGATTGGCGCCCCTGAAAAAGTCGGCGTTAGCGGTACGGCAATTGTTTCGCCCACCTGCTGCCGCGGCTTGATCCAGCGCCGCAAGGCCGCCCACAACTCATCCGGCTGGATCGGTTTGGTGATGAAATCGACCATGCCGGCGTCCAGGCACCTGTCCTTGTCCTGCTGCATGGCGTTGGCGGTCATGGCGACGATGGGCAGGTCGTTGAACCGGACATCCTTGCGGATTTCCATGGTGGCGGTGACGCCATCCATCACCGGCATCTGCATGTCCATCAGCACGATGTCCCAGGGTTCACAGGTGTTCCGCGTCACTTTATCGACGGCAATCTGGCCGTTGTCGGCAATCTCGACGACAAAACCCGCGTCGCGGAGAATTTCGCTCGCTACCTCCTGATTGAGGTCGTTGTCCTCGACCAGCAGGATGCGCGCGCCCCGGATGGCGGCCATGGCTTCCAGCAGCAACGAGGGCGCGTCACCCGCAATGCGCGTGCCCGTCTGCTCGACGCCCAGCACGCGCATCGCGGTATCGAACAGTAGCGAGGCGTTGACCGGTTTGATCAGCACGTCCTCGATTCCTGCCTGCCCGGCCTGCTTGAGCACTTCCTCGCGACCGTAAGCGGTGACCATGACCAGATGCGGCATGAGCGGCAAGTTCAGGGCCGTGATCCGGCGGGCGGTTTCGATACCATCCATGCCCGGCATCTGCCAGTCAAGGAAGACGATTTCAAAGGCTGCCGGCGTGCCGGCGCGCGCGCGCACAGCCTCGACCGCCGCCTGACCGGAGCCGACATCCGCCACCTGGAAGGTCATGCTGGCGAGCAGGTCGTTCAGCACCAGCCGCGCGTTGTCGTTGTCGTCGACCACCAGCACATGACGGCCACGCAGATCGGGTTCCGGCAACAGTGAACGCGCCTTGGCGGCGCCGATGCCCATCCGCGCGGTAAACCAGAAGGTACTGCCCTGGCCGGGTTCGCTGTCGACGCCCACCGTGCCGCCCATCAGATCGGCCAGCTTCTTCGAGATCGACAGGCCCAGCCCGGTACCGCCGTATTTGCGCGTGGTCGAACTGTCCGCCTGCGAAAAACTCTGGAACAGCCGTCCCTGCTGCTCGGGCGTCAGGCCGATGCCCGTATCCTTGACGGCGCAGTAGAGCAGCAGTTCCGTGTCGCTGCGCTCCTTGATGCGCAGAATGATGTCAACCTCGCCCTGCTCGGTAAACTTGACTGCGTTGTTGGCATAGTTGATGAGAATTTGCCCCATGCGCAGGGAATCGCCGACAAGGAAGCGCGGCACGTCGGGCGCGATGTCGAATACCAGTTCCAGCCCCTTGGCCGCGGTTTTTTCGCTGATCAGGTTGGCGACGTTGTCGAGCAGCTTGTCGAGCTCGAAGTCGGTATGTTCGACGTTGAGCTTGCCCGCCTCGATCTTGGAGAAGTCGAGAATGTCGTTGATGATGCCCAGCAGGTGCTGACCACTGCTCTGGATCTTCTTGACGTAGTCGCGCTGGCGCGGCGTCATGTCGGTTTTCAAGGCCAGATGCGCCATGCCGATGATGGCGTTCATCGGCGTGCGGATTTCATGGCTCATGTTGGCGAGGAAGTCGCTCTTGGTTTTGGCGGCATCCTCCGCCAGTTGCTGCGCCTGGCGGATCGCCGATTCGGCCGCCTTCCGATCGGTGATGTCGTACATCCAGGTGAGCAACAGGCGTTTGCCGCTCTGGTCGACCCAGCGCGTATTAAGCAAAACCCAGATTTCCTTGCCATCGTCACGGCGAAAACGGGCCTCGTAATCATCAACGCGTCCCGCTGCCTTGAAGGTCTGGAGGAATGTCGTGCGGTCATCGGGATTGGCCCAGAACTCGGAACTGCGCCGCGTATTCATCAGCGCCCGTGGCACGCCCAGCATGTCGGCCAGTCGTCGATTGGAGAAAAGCTGTTCGCCCTCTTCGCTGACCATGGTGACGGCGGCCGGGCTGTCTTCGAGTATCTGGCGCAGGCGCGCCTCGTTTTCCGCATTGACCAACTGCTGGGCGCTCAATTCTTCCGCCTGCCGCCGGGTAGCGGCGAGAAGTTGCTGCGTCCGTTCATTACGTTCGATGATTTCCATGCACAGCGCCAGCATCGGCAACAGGCTGTCAAGCGTCGCGCGATCAGCGTCGCTCAGATCGCGCAGCACGGCAAGTTCGATCACGCCGAGCAGAATCTCGTTATTGATGATGGGCAGCAGCAGGAGCGCGGCGGGATCGCCGCCGCCCAGCACCGAACCGACCGGCAAATACCCCGAGCCTGGCCTCGAGAGGATGATCGGCTTTTGTTCCAGCGCACACTGGCCGACGAGACCGTCACCATGGGTGATCGCGACTGGCAAGGCGGCTGCGTCGGGTCGGGCATGGCCGCCGCAAAGTAGCAGGCGTTGCTGCCCCGGTTCGACCCGATACACGCTGCCCTGGCCGAGCGGAATGCGCTGCGCCAGTCCGCTCAGCAGGGTCTGGCTTAATTCGGCGAAGGTCGTGGCCGTCTGCATGCGGGGCGCGAGATCGGCGACGGCCGAAGCCTGCTGCATCTGGGCGTCAAGGAGACGATGCGAACTGGCTAATTCATCGAAAACCCGAGCCACGGGAAGGCCGACATCACGCGCAATGCGCCGGGACATGGCAACGAATAGAACGATGACACCGCCCAGCAGCGCCAGCAGAATGGCGACCAGACGAACTGACCACGGTGAAAAGTCGCTGGCGGGCGCGAGGGTGACGACGCGGAATTCCTGATTGCCGAAGCGCAGGGAATGCAGGCTGGCGAACCAGTCTTGCGCCTTGTCAGCGTCAGTGGCGGCGGCCTGGATCGTGATCTGGCCCGCCGCACCGGCCTGCCGCAAAGCCGCTTCCAGCACCCGCAGGCCGATCTTGGCGGGTTCCTGCAACACCGCCTTCTTTATTGCGGCGTCGCTATCGAAGCCGGCATTGCGTGGCAAACCCAGTACCTTGCCGTCGGCGTCGAGCAGGGCGACCTGGCCGTGTTCGCCATATTTCAACTGGCTGGTAAAGCGCGAAATGTCGGTCAGCAGCACGTCGAAGGCGGCGACGAACTGCTGGCCGGTTTTCTTGTCCGTCCAGCGGATCGACGCAGTGATGCCGGGGTCCTGGGTGGACTGGAAGACATAAGGCGCCGTCCAGTGGATCTTGTTTTCGGGCGTAGCCAGCGCGCCGCTGAACCACGGCCGCTTGCGCGGATCGTAATCCTGCTCTTTCCATTCCTCGCCATTAGAGGTACGGGCGTCCTTCCACAGCAGCCAATGCTGCCGCTTGCCCTGTCCAGCCACGTCGGTCAGGCGGTTCTTCCAGCCTTCGGGTGTTTTCAGCAGAAGAATTTCCCGGCCGGCAGCGGTGGCGAGATGAATGCTGCTGATGATGCCGCGCTGCTGAATGACGGGAATGAACAGCCGATTGAAGGCGGCCGGATCGTCGATGCTGGCGAGGTCGTCGCGACTCCAATCCTGCATCGTCAGCAAGACACGCTCGACCTGGCTGACGAGGCCTTCGACCTTGGCGATGACGCGCTCGTTTGCATCCTGCTGGCGCGCCAGGGCATTGAGGTCGGCCTGCGGGCGAATTTGCAGCCAATAAAAGCTGGCGGAAACGGCCAACGAGGCCGCCACGACAATCGCCGCCGTAATCCAGCCCAGGCGGGAAAGCAGTTGGCGAATACGGGCGGCGTTTAACGGGTCGTCAGCACCGTCAATGCGATCTGAAATAATCTTGGTCACGGCAATCCCGGGTGGCCTGCGAGTAAAAATTTAAGGTTTTGAACTATACGCGAAGCCATCCGCATCAAGCCACGGTGCTTGCCGCCAGCCCGCCAAGCTTGTAACATCCGCGCATTACACCCACCGCGTTTGCACCCGATAGCGGATGCCGATCTGGCCGATGCCACCCTGGTCTGGCGCGGCGCCAACGCCCCCCATCTTTCGCAATCTCAATCCGTATCCTCCGATCCAAGGCCTCCTCTCCATCATGAAAAAAGTCCTCATCCTCGGCGTCAATGGCTTCATCGGCCATCATCTTTCCCAGCGCATCCTCAATACCACCGATTGGGACGTGTACGGCATGGACATGGCCTCCGAGCGCGTCGCCGACCTGCTCGGCAACCCGCGCTTCCATTTCTTCGAGGGCGACATCACCATCAACAAGGAGTGGATCGAGTACCACGTCAAGAAGTGCGACGCCATCCTGCCGCTGGTGGCCATCGCCACGCCGGCCACCTACGTCAAGGAACCGCTGCGCGTCTTTGAACTCGACTTCGAGGCCAACCTGCCCATCGTCCGCGCCGCCGTCAAGTACGGCAAGCACCTGATCTTCCCCTCGACCTCCGAAGTCTATGGCATGTGTTCCGATGCCGAGTTCGATCCGGAAAACTCCAACCTCACCTACGGCCCGATCAACAAGCCGCGCTGGATCTACGCCTGTTCCAAGCAACTGATGGACCGCGTGATCGCCGGCTACGGCCAGCAGGAAGGCCTCAACTACACCCTGTTCCGCCCCTTCAACTGGATTGGCGCCGGGCTCGATTCGATCTACACGCCGAAGGAAGGCAGCTCGCGCGTCATCACCCAGTTCCTCGGCCATATGGTGCGCGGCGAACCGATCAAGCTGGTCGACGGCGGCGCCCAGAAGCGCGCCTTCACCTACATCGACGACGGCATCGACGCCCTGATGAAGATCATCGCCAACAAGGATGGCATCGCCAGCGGCAAGATCTTCAACATCGGCAACCCGAAGAACAATTACTCGGTGCGCGAACTGGCGACGATGATGCTCGACCTCGCCAAGGAATACCCGGAATACCGCGACAACGCAGCCAAGGTGCAGATGCTCGAAACCACCTCGGGCGAGTACTACGGCAAGGGCTACCAGGACGTGCAGAACCGCGTGCCGAAAATCGCCAACACCATGCAGGAACTCGACTGGGCGCCGCGCGTAACCATGCAGGATGCCCTCAAGCACATCTTCGAGGCCTATCGCGGCCACGTCGCCGAGGCGCGCCGCCTCGTCGAGTGATGCCGGTTATCGCATTAAAGATCGACGTCGACACCTATCGCGGCACGCTCCAGGGCGTGCCGACTTTGGTCGACATCCTGCGCCGCAACCGCGCCGGCGCCACCTTCCTTTTCTCGCTCGGCCCCGACCACACCGGCCGCGCCATCAAGCGCGCCTTCCGGCCGGGCTTCATGAAGAAGGTGTCGCGCACCTCGGTGGTTGGCCATTACGGCCTGCAAACGCTGATGTACGGCACGCTCTTGCCCGGGCCAGACATCGGCAAGCGCTGCGCCGACACGCTGCTCTCCGTGCGGGAAGCCGGCTTCGAAACCGGCATCCATTGCTGGGACCACATCAAATGGCAGGATGGCGTGGAAAAGGCGGATATCGCCTGGACCGCACGGCAGATGAATCTTGCCACCGACCGCTATCTGGAAATATTCGGTGAACCGGCCAAGGTGCACGGCGCCGCCGGCTGGCAGATGAACGCCCAGGCAATGCGCCTCACCCAGCGCTACGGCTTCGCGTATGCATCCGACTGCCGCGGCGTGCACCCCTTCATGCCGGTGCAGAATGCCGAAATCGTGCTGTGCCCGCAACTGCCCACCACCCTGCCGACGCTCGACGAGCTGATCGGCATCGATGGCGTCACCGAAGATAATGTCGACCAGCGCCTGCTGCAACTCACCGCGCAGCCACCCCACTGGGGCTGCCACGTCTATACGCTGCACGCCGAACTGGAAGGCATGAAGCTGGCGGCGGTGTTCGAACGCCTGCTCACCGCCTGGCGCGAACAGGGCTATGACCTTATTTCGCTACGCGACCTCGCCGCGATGTTTGAGGTTGAGCGCCTGCCACGCCACGAAATCATGCGTGGGCAAGTGCCCGGACGTTCCGGCACGCTAATGCTGCAGGGGCCGGAATTCCTGGCGTGAAGACGCCGGCTCAGCGCCAAAAAGTCGGCGCTAACGATACGGCAATAGCTTCGGCCGCGTGAACCGAACATGACTCAGTCCGCCCGCTCCCCGTTCGCGGTGCCGCTGCTGTTGCTGCTGGCGACCATCATCCTGGCGCTGGGTATTGCCTCCCCCACAGGCCTCACCGGCAAGGACGAATACCTGCTCGGCCTGCGCATCCCGCTGGAAATGATGGAGCGTGACGCCTGGTGGATTCCCTTTATCGACGGTGAACCGCGACTGAAGAAGCCGCCCTTCATCTACTGGCTGGGTCGCGCCAGTTATGAGACCTTCGGCCCCTCGCTGGCCGCCGGCCGCGCCATCACCATCGTCTTTTCGCTGCTGCTGCTCGGCTGCGTCGCCTGGTGCGGCCGCCGGCTGTCGCGCAGCTTCGACGGCCCCTTCTCGCGCGACGGGATGGCTGGCCTGCTCTGCGCCGGCGCGCTGCTCGGCATGAGCGGCATGGCCTCGGAATCGCGCCGGCTGATGCTCGATATTCCCGTCGCGGCGCTGGCCACCGCTGCCTTCTGTTTCTACTGGGCCTGGATCGAAGAACGTGGCTGGACCCGGCTGATCGCCGCCGCCGCCTGCCTGACGGCGGCGCTGCTGACCAAGGGGCCCAATGCCGCCATCGTCTTCGGCGCCGCCCTGCTTGCCCTGCTGCTGGCGCGCCGTGACCTATGGCAACCGCTCTTCGCCCGCTGGCCGCAACAGCTTCTTTTCACCGCCGGCGCCTTGGCGCTGCCTGTTTGGTGGCTGACTGACGTGAATAGCCGCTACGGCGCCCAGCTCGCCGCCGCCACCGAGCACGAGATCGAGGCTCGCGGACTCTGGAATATTTCACCGGACGCCGCCATCGGCA
>JFJP01022016.1_pt1 | contig 28578 bp, 26 predicted proteins | sample 431651 | NCBI WGS metagenome assembly JFJP01 (sample SAMN02602958, study PRJNA72255) | Microbial mat metagenome, whole genome shotgun sequencing project. | biome: fresh water; feature: sink hole; material: water; isolation source: purple microbial (photo- and chemosynthetic) mats found in... | reverse complement strand
GCTTCCCCGTGTTGCCTGTAGAACGGGTTTAAAACCCGTTTTACTCTGCTGAAGGCCGCGGGCATGTTCTAAGCAATTCAACTGTGTCATCTAATTAAAAGAATGCCTCATGCTGACATTCATCAGAATGGCGATACAGGTCATCATGGTCATCACCGATGAACCGCCGTAGCTGATAAAAGGCAGCGGTACCCCCACCACCGGCATCAGCCCCATCACCATACCGATATTGATAAATACCTGCCAGAATATCATCGCCGTAATGCCGACCGAGAGAATCGTGCCGAAGGGGTCTCTGCATCCGTAAGCAATGTTCAGCCCCCAGACAATCAGCATCAGAAAAACCAGAATCGTAAATAAAGAACCGGCAAAGCCCATCTCTTCCGACATCACCGAAAAAATAAAATCCGTATGCTGTTCGGGTAAAAAAGAAAGCGCGTTCTGAGTGCCTTTCAGCAGCCCTTTGCCCGAAACCATTCCGGAACCGATGGCAATTTTGGATTGGATAATATGATACCCTGCCCCCAGCGGATCGCGATCCGGGTCCAAAAAAGTCAGTATCCGCTGTTTCTGATAGCCTTTCAGCCCCCACCACAGCAGCGGCGCCGCCATGATGCAGGCAACCGAAAGATATGTCAGAGACCGGATTTCGATTTTGATAAAAAGCGTAACGGAAGCGGCAATCAGCATTACCAGCATGGCAGTTCCCAAATCCGGCTGTTTTACGATCAGGGCAAAAGGAATCCCCGTGATGATAAAGGGATAAAGGAGTTCACGGAAACTGAGTCCTTTGGGATTCACAATTTTTGCATAATATCTGGCAAGCATGATAATGACCGCAATTTTGACCATTTCCGAAGGCTGAATCGAAACCGGACCCAGTGCAAGCCAGCGTCTTGAGCCTGCGACATATTTTCCGAAAAGCAGCACTGCTGCCAACTGGCAGATACATATCCAGTAAATGGTATAAGCCCATCGGTTCAGACTTTTATAATTAAACAGCAGCGAAAGCGTCATGATTGCAATGCCGACGCAGTACCAGATAAGCTGCTTGACCACCAGAATTTCCTGAAAGTTCTCTTCCCCTGCATTTACAGCGCTGTATAATGTGACAATGCCCATTGCCGCAAGTGCAAAGGTCAGTCCCAGAAGTCCCCAGTCAAAATTCTCCACCGCACGCCGATCAGACATTTTTATTTATTCTCCGTTCACATCTTCCGGATAGAGGGTTCCCGCATTTCGGGCAAGCTTTTCAGGTGCCGCTTCGGGGTCCTCAATGCCCATAAAAGATCTGATGAGGTCTCTGGCAATGGGCGCTGCGGTTTCCGAGCCGTGTTCTCCGTGTTCGACAATGACCGAAACGGCGACCCGGGCACCTTTGGATTCGGCATAAGCCACAAACCATGCGTGGGGCTTGTGGTGATGAATGTCGTCTTTTTTTCGCCGGTTATTATCGTTTCCCTTCCGGCTGACCACCTGTGCGGTGCCGGTTTTTCCGCTGATTCGGATGCCGTCAGCGCGGGCAATCCTTGCGGTTCCTCTCTGACCGTTCACGACATCCCACAATCCTTTTCTGACAAGATCCAGGGTCTTTTTACTGCAAGGCAGTTTGCCGATAACCTGAGGTTTCAGCGCGGGATCATCCTGATATGCGATATTGCCTTCCGCAGTTTCGACAGCCTTCAGAATCCGGGGACGGTACAGGGTGCCGCCGTTGGCAACTGCTGCTGTCAGCATTGCCATTTGCAGGGGCGTGGTAAGATTGTAGCCCTGTCCGATAGCCAACGAAAGGGTTTCACCGCCCTGCCAGGGTACGCCGAGCGCCCGTTTTTTCCACGCGGATGTCGGAATCAGCCCCCCGCCTTCATGATCCAGCATCACATCTGTCGGCATTCCGAGACCGCAGGCTTTGGCATATCGGGCAAGCCGGTCCACGCCCAATTTCTGCCCTACCTGATAAAAAAAGACATCACAGGATTCTGCCAAAGCTTTTACCACATTGACCGAACCGTGACCGGTTTTTTTCCAGCATCGGAAAATACGGTCTCCGTATTCATAATGTCCCGGGCAGAAAACGCTTGTATTTTCATCAATGACGCCTTCTTCCAATCCGGCAATGGCAGTGACGATTTTATAAGTGGATGCGGGAGGATACTCTCCCTGAATCACTTTGTTTTCCATAGGCCTGAAGGGATTGTTCATCAGTGATTTCCACTCTTTCACGGACATGCCGTTCACAAAGGAATTGGGGTCAAAAGAAGGACTGCTTGCCATGGCAAGGATATCGCCGGTGTCCGGATTCATTGCCACGACAGCAGCCGCCAGGCCGCTGATCAGCGATTCGGCTTTTCGCTGCAAGGACTGGTCAATGGTCAGATAAATATTATGTCCGGGAAGCGCGACGACTGTTTTCAGCACCCGGATCACCTGCCCTTTGGCATTGACCTCCACCTGCTGGCCCCCCCGGGTGCCTCTTAAAAACAATTCGGCAGATTTTTCAATCCCGAATTTGCCGATAAAATCTCCCACCCGGCATCCCTCATATTTTCCGCTTTTCAACTCTTCAGGATTGATTTCCCCCAGATAACCCGTAATATGCGCGGCGCTTTCTTTGTGGATATAAAGTCTTTTCAGCCTCACATCCGCCATCACCCCGGGCAGATCGAATTTATGCACCTCGATGACCGCAAGCATTTCTCTGCCGATATCTTCTTTCAGAACAATCGGTTTATAGGAGGGAATCCGTCTGCCTGCTTTGATTTTTGCCCTCAGATGCTCCAAAGGAATATCTGAATACAAAGACAGTTTCTCAAGCGTGTCTTCCAAATTCCCCGCGTCTTTTATAATAATGCTCAGATCAAAAGAAGGACGGTTGTCCACCAGCAGATTTCCGTTACAGTCAAAAATCAGTCCTCTGGGCGCGTCTATGCTTCTCAGGCGGATACAGTTGTTTTCGGAAAGTCGCCGGTATTCTTCCCCCTCGATGATCTGAAGATAAAACAGGCGGACAGTCAGCAGGGTAAATGCGGCAATGGCGCAGAACATGCTTCGGGTCAGACGCTGCCGGTACCATTCTCTGTCAGCATTTTTGAGATAATTTCCGGTAACAGGCGGATAAGCGCTGAAAACAGCGCCGAGTCCCTGCCTCCGGCTTCGGTTCCGGTCTGTCGGCGAAGCAGAGGCTCCGGACTGCTGCAATCCCGAATTCTCAATTCGGTTCGACTGAGCTTGCCGAAGTCCCACTTTTTTCATTCCTCATTTTCTTTTTCAAAACATTCATTTAGCCACCGGTCCCATTTTTTATGCAGATAATTCAGAAACATAAGAAAAAATCCGCCTGAACACAGCGCCCATAAAACCTGTTCCGCTACGGTTTTTCCCGCGTCTGCCGGAAAACGGTAATCGGTCAGAAATACAAGCGCTCCGAAAAAGATGATATTTCCCTCCAGTACCCCCAGTGCGGCAATAAAAGGCAGAATGACATAATTGCCCGTATGCAGAAATTTTATCTTCCACCTTGCCGCGGCAAAGAGCCAGAAATAAATTGCCGTGAACATGCCGAAGGGTCCTGCCGAAAAGTTGTCCGTGATAAAACCCAGAAAAAATATGACCGCCAGACTTTCCCCCGCGGGTCGGAAAATGCCGAGATACAGCACAAAGGGAATCAGCAGATCGTAACATCGGCTGACAGGCAGCTCGGCCATACTGAAAAAAAACGGCATGACCGTTGTCTGAAAAATCATCAGAATCAGACAGATGCAGGCATAAAAGCCGTAAGTCGCTATCACTGACTGCTCACAGCGGGATCGTATTTTTCAGTATATCTGGGAACATTCACGACAACCAGAAGCTCTTCAAGGTTCTCAAAATCCACGGAGGGAATGACCGAAACTTCCTGAAAAATACCTGAATTGCTTCGGATAATTTCCATCACCCTTCCCAGAACCAAACCTTTGGGAAAAACGCCGTCCAGTCCGGATGAAATCACGGTGTCGCCTTCTTTAATATCATGCTTGCGCAGAACATATTTGAAAAGGCAGGCGGTCCCGTCCCCTTTCAGAATCCCTCTGGCTCTGGTTCTCTGTATCAGCGAATCCACCGCGCTGTTCTGGTCAACAATCAGCAGCACGGTGGAATAACGGTAAGAAACATCCGCAATCAGTCCGACAATGCCCTGGGGGACCACGACCGGCATTCCTTTTGTCAGCCCGTCGCTTTTGCCTTTGTCTATGACAATGCTTTTGAACCAGGGCGAAGGGTCTTTGCTGATGACTTCTGCGGCAAGGACTCTGACATCCACGGTTCTCCGGAAATTCAGGAGACTTCTGAGCCGGAAATTGGAAAGTTCGATTTCCTTGCAGCGATTACTTTTTTCAAGCGCGTCATTGAGGGATCTGATGAGCGCGTCATTTGTTTCCGACACGGAAACAAGATAAAAATAATGCTTCCACATATCCCTTGCAAAGCGAAGGGAACGGCTTGTGATTTCCTGAAAAGGCGCTGCAAAAACCATGGCAATTCCTGATCCGTAAAAAGCATATCCCCGTCTGCCGGATACCGAAAGTCCCGTAATGCTTATGACAACCATCACAATGATGCCTGCAACCGTCAGGTTTCTTTTTGAGAACATAATAAAAAATCAGCCGCAGGGCGGACAGCAAGCCGCCCACCCTGCTTTAAACCTTCAACATTATGTCATTGTTTCGGCAGGCTCAACAGCCTTCCGAGCGCGGCGAAGAATCTCTGTAGTTTTACATATAACATGGCGGACACGCTCCGCTTTGTCCGCCCTGCAACTCCGGAGTGCTGAAATGAGCCGCCAGGCGAAATTTCAGCAGATATTAAATGCTGAAACGGCGGACACGCTCCGCTTTGTCCGCCCTACAACTTACCGCAAAGTTTCGCAAAGTTCCCGCAAAGTTTTAAGATATATCTTTGCGGAACTCTGCGATTTACTTTGCGAAACTCTGCGGTTTAAAAAAAGCAGCTATGAAACGGCGGACACGCTCCGCTTTGTCCGCCCTACAACTTGGGCGTTTTACATATAACTGCGTAAAAGCGGTCATGTAATAATAACCTGTCTGAGAATTTCAATATTGTCAAGCACTTTTCCGGATCCGATGGCAACGGTGGACAACGGGTCTTCGGTCACTCTGATGGGGAGCCCGGTTTCCTCGCTGAGAAGTTTGTCTAAATTTTTCAACTGCGCGCCCCCTCCTGTCAGCACAATGCCTTTGTCAACAATGTCTGCGGAGAGTTCCGGCGGCGTCTGTTCAAGGGCGATTTTTACCGTCTCGACAATGGCGTCTATCTGCTCGGAAATGGCTATCCGTATTTCTTCCGTACCGATGGACAGAATTTTGGGAATACCGGAGACCAGATCTCTGCCTTTCACGTCAACGGTTTCCAATTTCTGAGGGTCAGGATAGGCATTTCCGATATTGATTTTAATGAGTTCTGCTGTGCGCTCTCCGATCAGCAGATTGTATTTGCGCTTGATATACTGCATGATCGAAGCGTCCATTTTGTCCCCTGCCACCCGGATGGACCGGCTGTAAACAATACCGGCTAACGAAATCACCGCGACTTCTGTGGTGCCGCCCCCGATGTCAATAACCATGTTGCAGGTCGGCTCTGTAATGGGAAGTCCCGCGCCGATGGCAGCGGCCATGGGTTCTTCAATCAGAAACACTTCCCTGGCGCCTGCGGATTCCGCCGATTCCTTCACTGCCCGTTTTTCCACCTGCGTAATGCCCGAAGGCACGGCAACAATAATTCTCGGTCTGACAAATGTGTGCCGGTTATGGACCTTGTGAATAAAATGCCGGATCATGGCCTCGGTCACTTCAAAATCAGCGATCACCCCGTCCCGCATGGGACGGATGGCAATGATATTGCCGGGGGTCTTTCCCAGCATATTGTGAGCCTCAATGCCCACAGCCAGAATACGGTTTTTCGATCTGCTGTCTGTACGCACGGCAACCACCGAGGGTTCGCTTAACACAATCCCCTTGCCTTTGACATAAACCAGCGTATTTGCAGTTCCCAGATCAATTGCCAGATCATTTGAAAACACGCCTAAAATTGCATCCAAAAAAAGATTCATAAGCCCTCATTTATATTAAAACAGATTCATGACCGTCTGCGCGGGTAATGAGAAACGAAGTTTCTTTAACAAACTTCGTTTCTTCCGACTTTCAGCCCGGCGACGCTCCCCGGACATGAATCACTTCCCAAAAAATTTATTATCTCATTACAGACAGGAGTTGCAGATTTCAATTTTTTCCGTTTTCCCCGTTCCCCGCCACCCTCTGTAGAACGGCCCGGGCTGAAAACAGATAAACCCGTTTTACTTGCAAATGAACGGGTTTAAAACCCGTTTTACTTGCAAATGCTTGCAAATGTACGGTGGACAGCTTGCTGCCCACCCTGCAAGCACAGCAGGTCACCCCGGATTCCCGGAACGGGAAAATCTTTTATTTCAAGTCGCAAAAATTTTTACTATACAGTTGTCGGGGCATTAAATGCAATCTTTTTCATCACTGCATCATGCAATTTCGGTCTGAACATTCTGATTTCAACATTGTCACGGGAGGGATGCACCCGATTGCTTAAAAGGATCACGATAACCGAACGGTCTGTATCTGCCCAGAAAGATGTGCCGGTAAAACCGAGATGTCCCACACTGTTTTCCGAAAAACAGCAGCCCGCGGCAGAATCTTTCACAGAAGGCATGTCAAAACCCAAAGCTCTGCCTGTCCCTTCCTGTCGTTGCCAGAATACTTTTAGAATATTTCTTTGAACTATGCAAGATGAAAAATGCCCGTGAAATATTGCCAGCAATTCCGAAACAAGCCTGCAAATATCTTCCGCAGTTCCGAAAAGTCCGGCATGTCCTTCAATGCCGCCTGCCGCATAAGCATTTTCATCATGCACAATGCCTTCCAGAAGCATGTTGCGCCAGGGACAGATTTCGGTTGCGGCAAATTTTCCCGCACGGGGTACCGGCGGTATTTTGCGGAAAAAAAGATTTTCAAGACCGAGAGGCTTATATATTTCCTGTTCGGCAAAAACGTCAAGCGTTTTTTCAGATACGGTTTCAATGACCCGCCGCAGAACCATAAATCCGAGATCGCTGTATAGCACTTTTTTTCCTGTCGGATATGCAAGGGGTTCTTTTACCAGCATATTTTGCAGTGCGGTTTCACGAACAGCCGCATCATGCAGACACAGTTCCTTATAATAAGGACGGTAATCGGGAAATCCCGAATTGTGCGCCAGAAGATGCCGTATTCTTATCTGTTCTTTTTCTGTATTTTCAAACATCGGCAAAACAGAGGCAAGGTTCTGTTCAATGCCCAATTTTCCCTGTTCGACAAGCTTCATCACTGCCAGCGCGGTTGCTAAAGGCTTGGTGAGCGATGCCAGATCAAAAATCGTATCTGTTGCCATTTCTCTTTCAGAGAACAGATTGGCATAACCGTAGGCTTCCAAAAATATGATCTTTCTTTCTTTGGAAACCAGCAGCACGGCTCCGGGAAAAACCCTGTCCGCAACAGCCTCTTTCATCATTTTATCAATCTGTTTCATAAGCGGCGTGGCGGACATTTCATGCCCACCCTACTGTTTTTTCATCCGCGTCCAATTCCGCTTCAAGCCCCATCGGAAGGGCGAGATTGCGTTTTCCGTGACCCGCATCAAAACCGGCAAGTATGGGAATATCATATTCTCTGAAAATATTGTTCACGATTTTTAAAATTTCTTCTGTTCTGCCGCAATCCTGAAATTCGCCGAGAATCAGTCCCGCGATGCCGTCAAAGCATCCGGAAAGTTTCATCTGAAACAGCATTCTGTCAATCTTGTAACTCGGTTCCCCTCTGTCCTCAAGAAAAAGAATGTGTCCGATGAAAACAGGCGCAAAGGGCGTTCCGGCAAGGTGGCACAGGGTACTCAGATTCCCGCCTGCCAGCGGTCCCGAAGCGGAGCCGCCCCGCAGGGTTATTCCCTTTTCCGCTTTTATTTCAAGCCTCAAATCTGCTGACAGCAGCATTGACAGCAGCGCATCTTTTGTTTCCTGATCCGCATTTCCCAGCGTGGTTATCACGGGACCGTGAAATGTGACAAGCCCGCATCTGCTGTATAAAGCCCACAGAAGTGCTGAGACGTCGCTGAATCCCGCAAAAATTTTCGGATGCCTGCGTATCATCTCAAAATCAAGCAAAGGGAGTATCCTAAGAGAACCGAATCCGCCTTTTGCACAGAGAATCGCTTTTATATTTCTGTCTGCAAAGAGCCGGTTCAGGCTTTCTGCCCGATGGCGGTCAGACCCGGCAAGATAGCCTTTTTTGGCAAAAATATCATCGGGAATACAGACTTTAAAGCCCATGTCTTTCAGCACATCCGCTCCGCGATAAAAAATTTCTGTGTCAAAGGGGCTTGCGGGGGCTGCGATTCCGATGGCGTCTCCCGGCACCAGACGGGGCGGGAGTATCGGTTCAAAAAAAGGTGTTGTTTTCATTTCATTTTATGAGTTATGCAGTTGAGACCTCACCCCCGCGCCCCCTTCAAAGGGGGAGAAATAAAACATCCCCCTGCCCCCTTCAAAGGGGGGAGGGGCCGGGGGGTGAGGTTTCTGCATAACTATATTATTTTAATTGTTATTTTTTTATATCAAACTTATATTGATTAAAAATAAATCTAATCCTTGACACAGGCGATCCGAAATGCTAAATAGATAAATCAGTCGGGGCGTGGCGCAGCCTGGTAGCGCACTTGAATGGGGTTCAAGGGGCCGGAGGTTCAAATCCTCTCGCCCCGACCAATTTTTTTTTCATCCGCATTTCAGAAACAAAAAAGATTTTCCGCATACAGCTTCAGAAATACCCTCACCACTTCAGGATCAAAATGATTTCCCGCTCCTTTTTCAATGATGCTGACAATCCTTTTTTCTTCCAGCCTTTCCCGATAAATTCGGTCATGGGACATGGCATCATAAGCGTCTGCCAGTGACAGTATCCGGGCAAGAAAAGGAATTTCCTCTCTTTTCAGTCCGTCAGGGTATCCGGTTCCGTCAAAGCGTTCATGATGGTGTTTTATAATCTCTTTTTCTTTATCCCACAGCCCGATCTGCCCCACAATATTTGCCCCGATCAGCGAATGTTCTTTGATTTTCTCAAATTCTTCATCAGTCAGTGTGCCGGGTTTTTGCAGGATTTCATCTTTTATACCGATTTTGCCGATGTCATGCAGCCTGCCCGCGACATTGAGAATATCCAGTTCTTCGCTGTTGCAGCCGATTTCCCCGGCAATGGCAACGGCAATCTCAGTGACCCGCTTTGAATGCTCGCCCGTATCCGGGTCTTTTGCTTCCAGTGCTTTCACCAGCGCCAGAAAAGCCGTAAAAAGATTTTCATAGATATTTTCATACAAAGCAAGATTTTCAACGGCATAAGCCGCTTTATTGGTCATAAACATCAGATAATACATCAGTTTTTCAGAAAAACAGTTGCAGCCGCTCAGAACAGCCGCGGTCAGCACGCCGAATATTTTTCCCCGAATGGTCAGCGGCACAGCCATAAAAGAACGGATTTTTGAAGGCAGCAGCAGATGATCTCTGTTTTCCGAAATCAGCAGCGGCACTTCATCCGCCGCAACGTCCATAATCAGCTTTTCTGTTTCTTTTCTGTCTGTTTTCTCACATCGGCAGGCATTCCGCCGTGAGCTTGCAATTTCAAAGGGAATTTTTACCGCATCATTGACAATGTAAAATTTCGCCTCATCCGCAGGCGTCACTTCTATTGTCATGTCGGCAAGGCGCATGAACACGTCAAAACTTGCACCGATGCCGGTAAATTCGGTCATAATTTTATTTAAAAGGTGAAGTTCCTCAACTCTGGAATGCAGTTCCCGGCTTAATTTCTCAAGCAGCGCTTTTCCTTCCGCCTCTTTTTTTAAAATGATATTTTCGACAAACAGACACCGTTCTCTCAGCACCCGATGAATGCAGACTTCCATCTGTCCCAGATTCAGGGGTTTGATCAGAAAATCAACCACACCGTTTTTAATGGTTTTCATCACATTGTCTATGGAAGGAAAACCGGTCATGACCACCACCGGTATGGTATTGTCAAGCATTCTGATATTTTCGGCAAGGGCTATGCCGTCCATTTCGGGCATGTTAATATCGGTAAAACAGCAGTCAATCTTTTCCCTCTCCAGAATTTTCAGCGCCTCACATCCGTTTTTTGCGGTAAGAACGCTGTATCCTCTCTGACGGAAATATTCACCGACAACATCCAGAATACTTTCTTCATCATCCACAAACAGTATTTTTTCTTTTTTCTTGTCAGCCATTGCATGAAACCCCTGGTAGTTACGCATTCGGAATTTCTGAATCGTAAAAATGAACCGCAAAGTTTCGCAAAGTTCCCGCAAAGTTTCGCAAAGTTTTAAAACATATCTTTGCGGAACTCTGCGTTTTCCTTTGCGAAACTTTGCGGTTAAAAAAAAGCAGTATTCAACTGCGTAACTCCTAATACCATTAATTTCAAATTTTTTATTTAAAAAAAGTAAAGAGCTTGTCTTTCAGCCGTGTTTTTCCGAACTTGTCAGGAGTTTTCGGGTTCGGACATGATTTCACTTGAAAAGCAGTAAAAACATGAATATTATAATCTTTAATTATTAACTCAATATCGCAAACTTTACAACGCCTAATTTCACAAAGCTCACAATAAGAGTATAAAAATGTAAACTTTTCGGTTCATTTTTTTATCTTTATTCAGCAAGGGGGCATGAAATGCCCTGCGTGTGAGAACGGAATGTCTCATTTCAACTTTCTCTCAGGTGAAAAAAAATGCCAGTATATGAATATACAGCACTGGATATGAAAGGAAAGACGGTTTCCGGAATCATTGATGCGGAAAGCTCCTCGGTTGCCCGCCAGAAACTCAGGAGTTCCCGGATTTTTCCGATTTCCATCAAAGAAGCGTATAAAACATCTGTAAAAAAAGAATCACGGTTTTCAGCATCGCTGAGTTCCTTCGGTCGTTCATTTACCCGTGTCAAACCGGCTGAAGTTTCCATTATGACACGGCAGCTCGCAACATTGATGAGTGCGGGATTTCCCCTGGTGTCCGCAATTGACACGCTGATTCCCCAGACCGGTTCCCAAGGATTTAAAAAAAATCTGGCGCAGATCAAAGATTCCATTGTGGAGGGAAACAGTTTTGCCGCTTCGCTCTCTCTGTATCCGGGAATTTTTTCGCCGCTTTACATCAACATGGTTTCAGCAGGCGAAACTTCCGGAACGCTGGAAACAGTGCTGGAACGGCTGGCAGATATTACCGAAAAACAGCAGGCATTGAAAACCCGCATCAAAACCGCTCTGGCATATCCTGTGCTGATGTCCTGCATGGGCGTGTGCGTGCTGTTTTTTCTGATGACCTTTATCGTTCCCACCATATCCGGAATTTTTGCGGATATGGGACAGACCCTGCCGCCGTCAACCCGTCTTCTTATCAAAGCCAGCAGTATTTTCAAATCTTACTGGTGGGTGTTTTTTGCGCTGATCGTAAGCGGCATTGTCGCGGTTCAGAGCATCAAAAAAACCAAAAAAGGACGTTATTTTATGGATAAAATGATTCTCTCACTGCCGCTTTTCGGGAAGCTGGCAAAAAAATTGGCTGTTGCCCGGTTTACACGGACGCTGGGATCGCTCCTTGAAAACGGCGTTTCCATGATGTCCGCGCTGGATATTGTAAAGAATATTGTGGGAAATATGCTGCTTGCCGATGCGGTTGCAGAAGCCGCCAAAGAAGTCGGAAAAGGGCAGGGATTGGGGAATGCCCTTTCGGGCGGGGATATTTTTCCCAATCTTTCCATACAGATGATTCAGGTCGGGGAACAAAGCGGCGAATTGGAAAAAATGCTGAACAAGATTGCCGATGTGTTTGAAAATGAAGTGGAATCCGCCATTATGAGCATGACTTCCCTGCTGGAGCCGATTATGATTCTGGTGATGGGTGCGATTGTCGGTTTTATCATCATTTCAATATGTCTCCCGATTTTGGAAATGAACAAGCTTATCCGGTGAAAAAAAACCGGAACACGAAAACACGAAAGTTACGAAAATACGAAAGAGCTGTCGGCGTGCGCCTACGTGTCAAATTCAATGCGTCGGATATGATTTTCGTGCCTTTCGTTTTTTTCGTGCCTTTCGTGGTTCGCTTTCTGTGCATGACGAAAAATAATTGTAAACTTCGCCAAATCTTTATCCGTCAATCTGTAAAAAGACCATAAGAAGGAGTAAAAATTTTGAATACAAAGAAAAACACTCAACAGAGAATGAACAGTCGGGGTTTTACCCTCATCGAACTGATGGTGGTGATTGTAATTCTTGGAATCCTCGCAACACTGATCGTGCCGAATATAATGGATGCGCCTGATGAGGCAAAACAGGCAAAAGCAAAGGTTGACATCTCTGCCGTAGAAACCGCGCTGAAAATGTACAAGCTGCACAACGGCACTTATCCTACCACAGAACAGGGACTGCTCGCGCTGGTGGAGGCGCCGACAACAGGTCAGCTTCCCAAGAACTGGAAAGAAGGCGGTTATCTTGAGAAAGGAAAACTCCCGAAAGACCCCTGGGGAAACGATTATATCTATCTGTCTCCGGGGCTTCACGGCGAATACGATATTACCTCTTACGGCGCAGACGGCGTTCCCGAAGGCGAAGGCAAGAATAAAGATATAAACAACTGGGAAATCGAATGACAGCATCTTTCCGCAGGGGCAGGCAGACTGACAGCCCTCCGGGTAAAGCGATTTTGCAAATCGCTTCAAAGCGGATTGATCTGTTTTCAGCCCGGGCCGCTTTACAATTTTCCTGTAGAGCGATTTTGCAAATCGCTTCGAAGCGGATTGATCTGTTTTCAGCCCGGGCCGCTTACAATTTTGCTCTGCATTCCTGTTCAAAAGGATTCACACTTGTCGAACTGGTGGCGGTGATCGCGCTGATCAGCCTGATGCTTTTTTTCACCATGCCCAATTTTCAGAGTGCGATGGGAGATCAGGAAAGCAAAAAAGCTTCCCGCCGCCTGATGGCAACCATTCAGGAACTTAAAGAAAAAGCCCTTGCGGAACGAAAACTTTATGTCCTGCATATCAATCTTGATGCGGGCAGAATGTGGGAAAGCGGCGAAGTTTTATCAGAGGAATCGCCTCCGGAAAAACAGGATCAGGGTTATGAATTTCCCGAAGGGCTGAAAATTCTTGATGTGGAATATCCGGTGAAGGGAAAAGTCTCCATAGGAGTTGCCGATATTTGTTTTTACAAAGACGGCTACTCGGACAAGGCGCTGATTCACATCGAAGACGAAGATAACGAGCAGATGACCTTTCTGGTCGAGCCTTTTCTGTCAAAGATAAAGATATATGACAGTTATGCGAATTTTGAAGACTGAAAATGCGGCATTCCCACGTTCAGCGTGGAAACGGGAATGTAGGGGTAAGCCCCCGTGCTTACCCCTTTCGGGCAACCGCAGGGATGCAGCCGCAGGGGGCAACCGCAGGGGGTTGCTCCTACATCATCGGACGCACACATTCCTTTGCCTCGTGCGGGAACGGGAACAAGCATTTACACTGCTGGAAGTCATGGTGGCGATTTCCATTATCGTCATTGTTCTGGTGTCTGTTTACAGACTGCACGCGCAGACCATTTCCATGGCCGAAGCCGCGAGATTTTTTACCGTTGCGCCGCTGCTGGCACAAAGCAAAATTGCGGAATTAGAAATTAAATCCGCAGATGAGCTGACAAACGATTCGGGAGATTTCGGGGATGATTTTCCCACATATACATGGACTGCAACTGTTGACAGCGTGGAATCCGAACTGCTCGGCGCGGTAGCCGAAGACCTCAAACAGATTGACGTGTCTGTCATCCTGAATAACGGCGAATCTGTTTACAGCTTCCGAACATATCAATTTATAACTGAGTAAAAGAAATTGGAAATCAGAAAATTAAAATTTAAAAGTGCGCTTCTCACTTCTCACTCCCCGGGCTTCACGCTCTTTGAAATTCTGATTGCCATTTTCATTTTCGGCATTGTAATGACAACGATTTTCGGCTCCTTCGTCGCTGTTTTTTCCAGCACCGATGCGATTTTTGACGGCATTAACGATTATGACATGGCGAAAAACTGTCTTAACCGCATGATTACAGATTTGCAGACGGTTCATATTTCTCCCAGAGAAATTTATATGCGTCCCGAATTTGACGACCCGCCGGATCCGTATCGAATTGTGGGAGACACGGGCTATTCAGGAACAGGGAGTTTTTCAAGACTCCGATTTACTTCCCGGTCTCATCTGACCCTTGAAAAAAACATGCAGAAAGGGATTGCCGAAATCGTGTATTATGTCCGTACCAGAGGAGACAATGAAAATGTCCTGACCCGGGCAGACAGTCTGTTTCCGTATAAACGCTTTGAAGGAAAGACTTTTGAAGAAAATCCGGGGGATCCGGTATTATGCGAAAACGTCAAATCGCTGGCATTCAAATATTATGACGAAGAAGGAACAGAGTACGATCATTGGGATTCCGAGTCAGAGGAATTCAGGTATGCCACGCCGAGAGCCATACAGATAAAACTCGAATTCGGGGATGATTCTTCTTCCCTTTTATTTGAAACTATGGTACGCTTACCCGTTTATAGGGAGAAAGCCGGTTAATCGCGGAAAAATGAGAAGGGAATCCGTAAAAAACGAGCGGGGCATTGCCCTGCTGATGACCATCACGATCATCACGCTGATTATTGCGGCAACATTGGAGCTGAACCGGAGAGTCCGCGCGGCTGTAACTGCCACTGCCACCACGCGGGACAGATTTACCCTTTCTTATATGGCATCGTCGGGCATTCATGCGGCAATGGCAATGCTGGCAAAAGATAAGGCGCAGTCCCCCGCAGATTCCGTACAGGAAGACTGGGCAAATCCTGAAAAAATAAGCGAGGTGCTTGCTGCGATTCCTTTTGAAGAAGGAAGCGTCACCTTTGTCATTAAAGACGAAATCGGAAAAATTCAGGTCAACGCGCTTGTCAATGAATTTCCCAGAAATAAAAAATTTGCAAAAGATCAGCTTTTCAAGGAAGAGCAGAAAGTGCTGTGGGATAATCTTTTGCGCCCCCTTGTGTCAAAAGATGAAAAAAGCGAACTGAACGCCACCACCAATATCATCAATGCGATGAAAGACTGGATGGATGCAGATGATAACGACAGCGGCGTCAATGAGTCGGAATCCAATTATTATGAAGGGCTTGATCCGCCCTATTCATGCAGAAACGGACCTCTTCAGCATGTTGAGGAACTGCTTCAGATCAAAGGAATGACACCGAAATTTTTCGGGGGAACCGAAGAAGTTCCCGGAATTTCCGAGTACATAACGGTTTACGGTACGAGAAAGCCTGCCGGAAATCAGCAGGCATTCGCTTATGAGGGAAAAATAAATATCAACACCGCCGAACTTCCGGTGCTTGCCGCATTGGTCGGTGAAGACAATACAGAATGCGCGCAGGCAATCTTTGATTATCGGAAAGAAACCGAAGATTTCAATTTTGTCAACAACATTACGGAACCCGGCTGGTATAAAAATGTCTTCGGCTGTGCAGATGTGCCTTTTGACAAGATGCCCCTCACGATGTCAAGCGATCTGTTCCGCATAGAGTGCGCCGCAACCCTGCACAATCTGAAAATGACCGTCGCGGCGTTGGTAGAGCGGAAACAGAACAAAAAAGGCAAATGGACTTGCAATATACTGAACTGGCAGGAAGAATAGAATGAGCAGAAAGGTTCTGGGACTCGATATCCGGCAGGAGTCCGTATCCGCAGTGCTGGTAAAAAACAGCATGAAAGGAAACGAGATAGAGGGATATATGTATGTTCCGATAACAGAGCAGATGCCCTCACAGATTCCGGTCCGAGAAGATGCGGAGGAAAACGAAACCGATCTCGCGGAAGAAAGCGCGACAGATATGGGACTGATGGCTGCGCTGGAAGTTGTTGCCGAAAAATTGGATATCAGCGGCGCTGTATGTGTCATTTCTATTCCCGGAGACCGGATTGCATACCGAAACCTGACAGTTCCTTTCAAGGATTCAAAAAAAATCAGGCAGATTCTGCCGTTTGAACTTGAGCCTGCGCTGCCGTTTCCCGTAGAGGATACGGTCACAGATTTTCACACCGTATCCGATCTGATCCGGGAGCCTGAGTCCAGAAATCATACGGATATTATTGCGGCCGCGGCTGAAAACACAACGATCAAATCGTACATCGCCACGCTGGAACTGCTTAAAATAGAGCCTGAAACGATCACTGTCAGCGGATATGCCGCAGCGCTCTGTCTGACACGGTTTTCAAATATCTCTGAAAACTGTCTTTTCATGGACATTGACGATGAAGATAAATGCTCGATGTTCATTATTATTTCAGGTCAAATCTGCCTGATCCGTTCTTTTCGGCTCAGTCCGGGAGCGGAAAAAACAGAATCGCTCTGCACAGAAACCGAACGCACGCTTGCAGGTTTTGAAGAATTTTTTTCACCGGCTTCAAATTTTCAGCCTGATGAAATCCATGTTACCGGATACGGGCTGGAAAATTTTTCAGGTTTTGAGGCAGAAGCGGAGCGGATTCTCGGTATTCCCGTAAAGCGGGTAAAGCTTCAACGGGATGCGGGCGCGGTGATAAGACCCCATCCGACAACAGTTCTCAAGACCCCGGAACAGATAGACAATGCTTTTGCCCTTGCCCTGTGCGAAATCGAAGGCATGTCGGTGCTGAATTTCCGCAGAGGTCATTTTGCGCCCAGAAGACAGTGGGCAGAACACAAAAGCAGTTTTATCAAAACCGGCATTCTTGCGCTTCTGGCGGCAGTTTCGATATTTTCAATGCTGATGATCGAATCTTATTCTATGGAAAAAAAGCTGGCAAACTTGGACATTCAGATAAACGATATTTTCAAAAGCACATTTCCGGAAATCACAAAAATTGTTGCTCCCCTGCATCAGATGCAGGTTGCCATGCAGGATATAAAAAAGACGGCTTTTCTTCCCGGAGAAACAGGGAAGCATATTCTTACAGTTGATCTTCTCAATGAAATCAGCAAGCGGGTCGCGGAAAAGATTGACGTGGAATTTACAAGATTTGTCGTGAGCGCGGACAATATTCAGATTGCCGGAGAAACAGATACTTACAATTCGGTTGACGACATTAAAAACCAGTTGGCGCAGTCGGAACTTTTTAAAGAAGTGACCATCACCTCCACTTCCGCGAATGCTGAAAAAGAAGGCGGGAATCGGGTACGGTTCAAGCTGAGAATTGATATGTGATGTTTTTTACAGGATTTACTACAGGATTTACAGGATTATACAGGATTTACAGGATTATGTAAGGTATCAAAATCCTGTAAATCCTGTATAATCCTGTCTCGGAATTGTCACCGACAAAAAAGTGGCGGGCTGAAACTGATAATGAAATTAAGCAGACGTGAAAAATATGCGGTCATCGCAGCAGGTTTTTTTATATGTCTTTTTATTCTGATGCGGCTTGTCGTATTTCCTTTTATGGAAAAAAAAGAACGGCTTGAAAAAAGCTTGCAGGCAAAAAGAAAAATCCTGACAGAGATGCTTGTTCTTAAATCCGAATATAATGATCTGAAAAAAAATGCGGAACTGTCAAAGATACAGTTTGCCCAAAGATCACAGGGTTTTACGCTTTTCTCCTTTCTTGACAAACTTGCGGGAGACGCGGGAATAAAGCAAAACATCTCCTACATGAAACCCTCCAAGTCCGAGCAGAAAGACAGCCAGTTCAAGCTGTCCGCAGTGGAGATGAAGATTCAGGGAATCAATATGAAGCAGCTGACGCCTTATCTGTACATGGTAGAAACCTCAAAAAACAGCGTGTTTGTCAGGCGGGTTTCCATTACCAAAAAAGGAGAGGGAGAAGAAGGCTTCATAGATGTGGTGTTGCAAGTTGAAACTTATGAAATTTAATTAAATGTCACCCTGAACGCAGTGAAGGGTCTCAGTGTCAGACAGAGATTCTTCGCTTCGCTCAGAACGACAAGGAATGGAGCGCTCGGAATGACAGCCTCCGTTCAACAATATGATGATATGCTTATGAAAAAAATTCTTTTATATTTTATTTATATTACAGGCATTACGGCTTTTTTTGTTTATTATCTTTTTCCGTCGGAAAACGTAAACGAATACATTGCTTTCAAGCTGAAAGAAGCAAATCCGGACATCAGTCTCAAGATCAGCCGTATCAAACCGGCATTTCCGCTGGGGCTGAAATTTTATGCCGCAAATCTGCTTCACAGAAACAATCCTGTGATTGAAGTCGAACAGATCAAAGCTGTTCCCGGATGGTTATCGCTGTTTCAGTCTGAAAAGCTTGTATTTTTCACCGCAGATGCCTGTGAAGGCACGATAAAAGTCAAGGCGGCTGTGACAAAGCCGGCTGAGGGATCTGCCGGTACCCGAACTGTTGCTGATGGCGAATTGTCAGGGCTTAGGATTCAAAAAATCAGTGCGGTGAAAAATCTCTTCGCTCACAAAATATCGGGAATACTTAACGGAAATATCACTGTCGGAGAAAAGGGCGAAGACGTAAACGCCACGCTTGCCGTATCCGACTGCAATATCGAACTGGCAAAAGCGATTCTGAAGATAGGAAATCTGACGTTTAAGAACATTGATGCGGTTCTGCTCCTTGAGAAAAAAAGGATGCTTCAGATAAAAGAATGCACGTTTAAAGGCGCGCAGTTGAACGGCACCCTTTCCGGAACTGTGGAACTGAAAACGCCGCCGGGCAAGAGCCTTTTACATCTCAGCGGAAATATCGCGCCTCATCCCTCCCTGATTGCAAGCTTGGGAGGAACTGCGGGTGCCGCGTTTTCCCAAAAAAAGGGGGCGGAACAAAGCGGGGGAATTCCTTTTACGGTCGGCGGCACACTTGAGAATCCGGAGATTCCCTTTTTTTCACTGTTCAAATAAAATTGTGATTTTGAACCACGAAAGCACGAAACTGACGAAACGCACGAAATCTTTTTCGTTTCTTTCGCAATTTCGTGTTAAAAAAAGGGGGAAAACCATGAAAAAATATTTTACGATTGTCAATATGGTTCTCATAACGGGTGTGATTTATTTCAGCGTAAAAACTTTTTATCAGACAATGGGAACGCAGTTGGAAAACACCCCTGTTTCCGTCGAAACCGGGAAGAAAGAAGCTGCTGCCCAAGCGGAAATTGTACATCCGCAGGATCATTACAATTCCATAGCGGAACGGAATCTTTTCCGCACAAAAGAAAACATCGAAGCAAAAGAAGAAGCTCCCAAAGAACCGGAAACCAAAGCGCCGGAGCCGACAAAACTGAATCTGAAACTCTGGGGAACTGTTTCCGGGGATGATGAAAGACGAGCCTATGCCGTTATTGAAGACTTGAAAGATAAAAAGCAAAGTCAGAGTCTTTACAGAGAAGGCGATTCGGTTCAAGGTGCAATTATAAAAAAGATTTCAAGAGAACAGGTCATACTGAGCGTCAACGATCAGGATGAAGTGCTTCAAATGGGCGACAATGCTCCGAGCGCAAAGGAATCTCCCCAGGGACAGCAGGTCGGTCAGGCACCGCCGCCCCCCGCGCCGGAGATAAATATTGCGGAAAATGCTCAGGATATAAAAATACCGAGATCCCAGATTACAGATGCTATCAGTGATGTCAGCAGTCTGATGCAGCAGGCAAGAATACGCCCCCATTTCAGCGAGGGAAAACCTGACGGTCTCGCACTTACAAGACTCAGACCGGATTCCATATTCACCAAACTGGGGCTGAGAAACGGAGACATCATTATGGGCGTTGACGGAGAAAAAATACAGTCCGCCGATGATGCGCTGAAGTTTTATAACAGCCTGAAATCGTCTCCCAATGTGGCAATTCAGATCAAGCGGAAAGGTGAAGTCAAAACCATAGATTATACGATAGAGTAGGAATTGGAAATCAGAAACTTAATGCGCCGCCAACTTCAAAAAAAGTTGACAACACACTGAAAACTTTTTGGTAAAAGAACATGAAATCATACTGCCGTTTCTCAAATTCCCACATTCTGCGTGGGAACGTCCGGAGTGCCGGAATTAATTTTTTGCATACAGCAGCAGCGAAACTTTCAGTTTCGCACTCCGAATCGCATTTCAACTGTAAAGCGGGTTTTAAACCCGCTTTACTTTCCTGTTTGCACAATAATACTGTCCTGTATTATTTTTTTATCTTACTTTTTCTGGTGCTGACAGTCCGTTCATCAGCAGCGCAGGAGACTGAAACACCGTCCCGGAACACCGGAAGAGCCGAACAGTTTGTTTCCATAGATTTCAACGATGTTGACATCTCGGTTTTTGTCAAATTCATGAGCGAACTGACCGGAAAAAATTTTATTGTGGATAACCGGGTCAAAGGAAAAGTCACGATTATCTCTCCTTCCAAAATTTCTGTGGCTGAAGCATATAAGGTTTTTGAGTCGGTTCTGGAAGTTCAGGGCTTTGCCACTGTTGATTCGGGAGAAGTTGTCAAGATCATCGCCGCGCCCGACGCCCGGACCAAAAACATCGAAACCCTGCTGAAAGAAGAGGCACGTTCACCTGATGACAGGGTGGTGACGCAGCTCATTCCGCTCAAATATGCGGACCCCAATGAAATCAAACGGCTTTTTGCGCCTTTGGTTTCCAAAAACAGCGTGATTCTCGCATATACGCCGACCAACATGCTGATTATCACCGATGTGTATTCCAATATCCGGCGGCTGCTCAATATTATGAAAACCATTGATGTGGAAGGCATCGGACAGCAGATTTCCGTCATTTTCCTTGAACACGGAGACGCGGTAAAATTGGTCACGGTGTTAAATTCTGTTTTTCAGCAGCAGAAGAAAAAGAAAGCCGATGCCACAGATGTGGTCAAGATGGTTGCCGATGAGCGGACCAATTCGATAGTCCTGCTTGCCAGCGAGGATGATACCGCAAGAATCAAAGAACTCATCAGCCGTTTGGACAAGGAAACGCCCCGAGGCACGGAAAAAATCCGTGTTTACTACCTTGAAAACGCCACAGCAGAAGAACTGGCAAAGGTGCTTCAGTCTCTTTCTCAAAAGCAGAAGCCGGCAGCGGCGCAGAAAGGAAAAAAAGAGGCGCCGATTGTGTCCGAAGGAACGAACATCACAGCGGACAAAGCCACCAACAGCCTCATTATCATGGCGGAAAAAGATGATTATCTTGTTCTGGAAGATGTGATCAAAAAATTGGATATTCCCAGAGCTATGGTCTATATTGAGTGTCTGATTATGGAAGTCAATGTAAACAAGGACTTCAGCCTCGGAACCGAGTGGACCGCCGGCGGAAAAGTGGATTACGACAACAAAGATGCTTATGTCGGTGGCGGATTCAGCGGCGGCGGCAACAGCCCCTATTCCACCATATCTGGCGTGGCGGCGGCGGCCGCAACCGGCGGCGCCGCATTATTGCCGCAGGGCTTTTCTCTCGGCGTTTTCGGAGAAGTGCTTAAAATCGGAGAAGCCAGATTTTACAACCTCGGCGCAGTGGTTCAGGCTTATAAAAAAGATAAAAATGTTCATATTCTTTCCACGCCGCAGGTTTTAACGACCGACAACGAAGAAGCCACTATTACCGTGGGAAAAAATATCCCCTATCTGACCAAATCGGGAACCACTTCCACAACTGTGGAACAATACAATACTTATGAATACAAAGATGTGGGCATCACGCTGAAAGTGACGCCCCAGATCAGCAAAGACCGGCAGATCCGTCTTAAAATCTTTCAGGAAGTGACCAAGCTGGATCAGGTGCAGACCACGACGGGCGGGGACCGTCCCACCACCCTGAAACGCACGGTGGACACCACCGTCATTGTGAATGACAAAAACACGATTGTTATCGGCGGGCTGATTGACGACAGCTTTTCCGAAACCCAGAACAAAATTCCCTGTTTCGGCGATGTGCCGGGGCTGGGATGGTTTTTCAAATCTTTGTCAAAGGGGCGGGAAAAAAGCAATCTCTTTGTGTTCCTGACGCCTCATGTTGTGCAAAATTCTGCTGAAGCAGAAGACCTTTATCTCCGAAAAAAGGAACACATTGACACGGTTGATGAAAAAGATGAAGAAGAAGAAAAATCCGGCGGCGTCATTAAGATGTACAAACCGGGGGCAGATGCACCTGTTCCTGAGCCGCTGGAATAGTGAACCACGAAAGCACGAAAGAAAGGAAACCCACGAAAATAAATGAATATTCTTTCGTGCTTTTTCATATTCTTCGTGCTTTCGCGGTTCAACTTTCGTGTTTTCGTGGTTCAATTTATTTTCGTGACTTTCATAAGTTTCGTGTTTTCGCGGTAAAAAAGAATAACAGTCTGATAAAAAAATGAAAAAACACCTTTTTGACATATTGAAAGAAACGGTCGGGCTTTCTGACGAAGACCTTCAGGAAGTCATAAGAACAAAAGCGGAAAAGGGCGGCAATACCCTTGAAATCCTCATAAAAAAGAAAATAGCCACGGAAACGCAGATTTTGGAGGCATTGAGCATCCGATATGACATTCCCTTCTGGCCCAAGCTCCCGCTCAATCATATCGCTGCCAATATCAGTCAGGATGTGCCGATCCATTTCCTCAAAAAATACTTCATGGTTCCCTTGGAAAGCAGAAATCAGAATACTGAAAACAGATCGCCGAATCAGGAAGAAGCCTATCACACCGAAGCCGGATGTATCATCGCTGTCAACGATCCTTCCTCTTTTCAGCCCTTGGATGATCTGATCCGGTTCATCAGAGCGGAGCATTTTCAGATTGTGCTTTCCACAAAAGAAGCCATTCTTTCCGCCATCAACATCTCTTATGATCTGAGAAGAGATTCCGCAGAGCAGTTGGTTCAGGATATGGAGGAAAACGGGACCACGATCATCAGCGAGATCGAGGATACGGCCGATCTTTTGGACGACACCAGCGACGCGCCGATCATCAAGCTGGTGAACCATATTATTTCCCAGTCTATCAAGGCGCGGGCAAGCGATATTCATATAGAGCCTTATCAGGACAGCTTCAAAGTGCGCTATCGTGTGGACGGCATTTTATATGACCTGCTCACGCCGCCGAAATGGATTCAGCCTGCGCTGACCTCCCGCATCAAAGTTATGGCAAAAATGAATATTGCGGAAAAACGTCTGCCCCAGGACGGGCGCATTGAAATCAAACTGGGTGATCAGGATATTGACGTGCGGGTTTCCACGATTCCCATTTCTTTCGGGGAGCGGGTGGTCATGCGCCTGCTGAACAAATCCACTTCGCTGCTCACGCTTTCGGATTTGGGCATGTCTTCCGAAAGTCTCGGTATCCTGAAAAAATTGGTGGCTTCTCCCAACGGAATTATTCTTGTGACCGGACCCACCGGCAGCGGGAAAACCACCACGCTTTACGCTATCCTGTCTTCGATCAATACGCCGGACATCAACATTATCACCATTGAAGACCCGGTTGAATACCAACTCAAAGGCATCAGTCAGATACAGGTCAATCCCAAAATAGAACTGACCTTTGCCAGAGGACTTCGCTCCATTGTGCGCCAGGACCCGGACGTGATTCTGGTGGGAGAAATCCGTGATAAAGAAACTGCTGAAATCGCTGTTCAGTCCGCGCTCACCGGACATCTGGTTTTCTCCACTCTGCACACCAATGACTCGGCAAGCGCGATCACCCGTCTGGTTGACATCGGCGTGGAACCGTTTCTGATTTCATCTGCCGTGCTGGCGGTAGCGGCGCAGCGGCTCATACGCGTGCTTTGCAAAAATTGCAAAGAAGCCTATATGCCCGATGATGTGACGCTTGAAACCATCGGCATCACGCATGAGCAGGCGAAAAAAGGCAGCATTTACCGGGCAAAAGGCTGTCCCGACTGTCTGAATACAGGATATAAAGGCAGAATTGCCATTATCGAAATCATGATAATGACGCCGGAGTTGAAGAGTCTGATACTGAAAACTTATGATTCCAATCTGATAAAAAAAGCAGCCAATATGATCTCACTGCGTCAGGACGGCATCAAAAAAGTGTTGAACGGCATCACCACCATTGAAGAAGTGCTGAGAGTAACGCATTTCTAATATTTTTTCTGCCACGAATGAACACAAATTTTTGCACGAATAAAAGAACACGAATTGACAATAAAAAATTTTCAGTGTCTTATTATACTGATACGCTTTTGTTTTTTTTTGCCGCAGACACACACAGACAGATATCCGAACACGGATATACGGCGCATAAGCGGAAAATATGCCGTAAAAAACCGAAATCAAATCAATATAATTCTTTATTTTATGCAAGATAATCAAGCCGCCGTTTAAAAAAAAATTGTTGGCAACATTTTAATTATAGGGTAAATATATTCTTTCTATAAAAAGATGGAAGCAATTTAAATTGTGTTTAGTGTATAATCAATGGTTAGGCATCTTTAATATGATAGTTTTCAGGAAAGATAAAAGGAGGGTATAATTAATTGAATACTTACGAATATATTGTAGACAGGTTTCAATCGTTATTTCAAGATTATGCCGATGTTTTTTCTTTAAATAATTATAAATTTCATATACTAATCCACTTTTGGTTTTTTACGGCATATTTTTTGCGTTACCGGTCAGATTAAAAAAACGGATACTTTCTGACGCGGAGTTCGGGAAAACCGGGGCGGAAAGTCATCATTTTCTTAACTATGCAATTTTTATACCGCAAAAAACCAAAATTGGATCAGTATATATCAAGTGACATTTTTTGCAATGCCTCTGCTTTAAAGATTGCAGATCATAACATTATAACAGTAACTAGTGGATACATAAGTTTAATTGAAGATACGTTTGATGAGAAATATTTTTCAACAATTTTATTTGTTGCAATTATTAACGAAAAAACTATTTCAGAAGCCTTCTGCGACTTACATGAAGATCCAAATTTTGAACTCAATCAATTTATGTTGGACTGTTCAATTCAATTTACTTTTAGTCATGAATTTCAACACATTTTACAGTTGAATAGCTCTAAAATAGCCCATGATTTTAGGTATAGTGAAAATTTAGATACATCCAACTTTGATCTAAAAAACCATGCTTTGGAATTTGATGCAGATAGAATGGCTTCTTTTGAGGTTCTAAAATATGTATTCAGAGTATATAGAAAACTGAAGAATAAAAATACCCAAAAGTTTAAATGTATGATTTACATAGGGTTAGCAAGTATTTGTATCACAAAAAGCTTATTTTATTTTAGAGTGATTAATAACTCTTCTCCGACATATACTATTGATAAGCAAGATTTTTATACTAAAAAATTTTCACATCCTCATCCATTGGTAAGAATATATAACATATTAGAATATTTTTATGATAATGTTGAAAACGATTTTCCTGAATTAAAGATTGAACCGCAACAAATTTTGAATAATGTTTTAGGAATTATGAAGCTATATTTTGATTCTCTTATTCCTAATCAAAAAATAATTGATATGTTTTTTGACGATTCTGAAAAATTTTTAGATGAAATAAATCAATACAATCAAGAGTTATATGATGTTGCAATAAAAGATGATTCTATCAAAAATTTATTAAAGGCTCGTGGAGTTAAGCCTTGGTGCGAACAACGATAAAACCAACTACGATGAATATATTGAGGAAATAAAAGCCTAACCCGTCATTGCAGTGGACGGGGCTGTCGCCCCGCCGCTTAATTTGGTGTTAAACGACATAGGATGAGATGTGAAAAATGTCCATTCAAAATGAATTAATACCAAATCCTTATTGAAAACATAAATTCGTAAAAATAACATCCTATAATTAAATAAAAAAGTTTGTTTATATTGTATAAAGTCAAAAGGGATTCGGTATAAGAGGAATAGAGCAAACATTGAGAAATTCCCAGAATGAATGGCGGTGGTATGTTGCTCAGGTAATTGCTTCAGTACCTTCAGGAAGATTGGCAACTTATGGCAGAATTGCAGATATTGCCAATAGGCAATACGGTAAGTGTGAATGCCAGAAATGTAGCATGGCTTAATGGAGTATGTAAGAATGTCGAACCAGATAGATTATTGGAAAGAAATATCTGACTATGATATAGAAACTGCTGAGGCAATGCTGAAAAGTAAACGATACCTTTATGTCGGATTTATTAGTCATCAGGCTATCGAAAAAATATTTAAAGCATATTTTGTTAAAATACAAGGCGATACACCACCTTTCTCTCACAGCCTCTCATACATCGCAAAGAAAGCAAACTTCTATGAGAATTTTTCAGAAGAACAGAAAAAGTTTCTAGATATGCTAGAACCGATGAATATTGAATGCAGATATCCGATTCACAAAGAAGAATTGCTGAAAAGTTTAACCGAAGAAAAATGCAGAGAGATTTTGGATAAGTCTAAGGAACTACAGATATGGATAAAACAGAAGCTATAATAAAACTTGAAAGATACAAAATACTTCTTTCAAAAGAAATGATTTTTGATAAAATGATTTTATTCGGTTCTTATGCAAAAGGAAATCAGAGAGAAGACAGCGATATAGATGTTGCAATTGTTGTTGATAAAATACATGGGGATTATTTTTCAACACGCCCTTTGTTATGGAGAATAAGAAGAGAAGTGGATGACAGAATTGAACCTGTTATTTTAGAAAAAAGTCATGATGAAAGTGGATTTTTAAAAGAAATAATGAAAAGCGGAATTCTGATATGATTTGAGAACGAATTACACAAATATACGCATCGGAGTAAAATCGTTTAACCAGTCGGTCAAGCGGATGCGCCTATCGGCGTACCGCTTACCTCGTTGTTATGCCCATAGATCAATCAATTAACAATAACAATTTATTATGAGAGACTGAAATGCCTGTCAGAGACAATTTTCACAACACCGTTAAAAATGCACTGATCAGAGAGGGATGGAAAATTACTCATGACCCTTACTTTATGCGATACGGTGACACTGAATTTTATATTGATCTCGGAGCGGAGCAGATTCTGGCGGCTGAGAAGGAAGGAAAAAAGATAGCTGTGGAAATAAAAAGTTTTCTCGGTGATTCAACAGTTTATGAATTTCATACCGCTCCGGGACAGTTTATCAGTTACCGTATTATTCTGGAAGAAATCGAACCTGATCGTATTCTTTATCCGGCTGTTCCTGCCGATATTTACGATTCATTCTTTATGAGCCGTTTCGGACAGATGCCAGTCAGAAAAAATCAGATTCGCTTAATTGTATATAATGCTGAAAGAGAGGAGATCGAGTCATGGACAAATTAGAGAAATACAGAAATTATATTATTGAAATAATAAAAAAATACGGAAATCATGAAGCCTTCATACGGAGATATTGAAGTGCAGACACTTTTTGACAGAGAAAACGATCATTATCAGATACTGAATGTCGGATGGCATAAGAATAAAAGGATTTACGGCTGTTCACTTCACATTGACATAAAAAACGGCAAAATATGGATTCAGCATAATGGGACAAAACTTAGTATCGCCGGTGAACTGACAGAATACGGTGTGCCTAAAGAAGATATTGTTCTGGCATTTCATGAACCTTACAGAAGACAATTTACTGACTACTCAATAAGTTAAGGGCATAACCAGTCATTCCGGCGGACGGGCTGTCGCCCGCCGGTCAGCTTTGTGTTATGCCGCTTAAATTCCATGCAAGAAAATGTTCTGCACGTTTGATAAAGTGAGTACCGATGAGATTACCGATATTCCAGGTCAATGCGTTCACCGATAAAATATTCAGTGGCAATCCTGCCGCTGTCTGCCCTCTTGAACACTGGTTATCTGATGCCGTTATGCAACACATTGCAACAGAAAACGCGGTTGCCGAAACAGCCTTCTTTATTTCAAGGAATGATGGCTTTGAAATCCGGTGGTTCACGCCGGAAATCGAGATGGATTTATGCGGACATGCCACCTTAGCAACGGCACATGTGATAGCCAGACATCTTCACTATCATCAGTCATCTATTACTTTTCGGTCACAAAGCGGTGATCTTGTCGTGACCGTTGAGGAAAATCTGCTCACCCTGAATTTTCCTTCACGTAAACCCGCACCGAGCCAAATTCCTCAAATAATTTTGGATGCCATCGCCGTTGAACCTGCTGCGATATTGAAAGCCCGAGACTATGTACTGGTGTTTGAAGACGAAGATATTATCCGGCAACTGGAACCGAAACGAAGCCTCTTTGACCAAATCAATCTCGATCCCGGCGGCGTCGTTGTCACCGCTCCGGGAAAGGAAACTGATTTTGTTTCACGGTTTTTTACGCCGCAAGCGAGCATTTTTGAAGACCCGGTGACAGGTTCATCGCATTGTTCGTTAATTCCGTATTGGAGTGAGAGGCTTGGCAAGGAATCCATGCTTGCGATGCAGTTATCGGCACGAGGCGGAAAGCTCTACTGTAAAAACGTCGGTGACAGGGTTTTGATCTCAGGA
>JFJP01058849.1_pt1 | contig 28584 bp, 26 predicted proteins | sample 431651 | NCBI WGS metagenome assembly JFJP01 (sample SAMN02602958, study PRJNA72255) | Microbial mat metagenome, whole genome shotgun sequencing project. | biome: fresh water; feature: sink hole; material: water; isolation source: purple microbial (photo- and chemosynthetic) mats found in... | reverse complement strand
ACCCAGATTCTTTTCATGGCGAGTGGAATTATTCCATCACCCCCAAAGAATCCTAGTTTGTATCAACTTATTCTTGCTAAGCTCCTAAGCTCTCTTTGCGTTCCTGTACACGCTTTTTGACAGTCTATTTTTTTTATCAGGCTGAATAATAGTATTTTGTATTCATTCATTTATGAAACGGATCAAATAGCATGCATCCTTCATTTATTATTTGCATGTGTGTTCCCTCGATGTGAACTGAGGTGGCATAAAGTGCAGCACATGCATCCCCTCTCATATGATACATCCAGCCAAACGCCCTGAACTGAAATGCACTCATAACATGCATTTTTTTGCGTGCTCAGGGCTGCGGCTGAATCTGGTCTTTGGAAGTGATTTCCATTTGCAAGCGTCCTTCGTATTCGGAGATGCATCCCGTGGCGCGGACCGTCTGCCCGACATGGCTCTGTATCCATTCTTCAGAAAAATCGTGTTTGGGCGTGTCCATCAGAAACATCAGTGCGACACCTCGCCTGTAATCGTTGGTGAAATTCAGGTATCGTCTATTGCCTTTTTTATTTACTCCAGAACGCATGACGGTTCCTTGGACAGAGACTGTTTCTCCAATTTTTGTTTTAAGAGTTTTTGTCTCTGTCGGGTCAATTGCGGCATCTTGTTTTTCTACTGGTATCGCCACCGTGGCTAGTTGTTTTTGCGGTTCATTTTTTGCGAAAATAAAGAATGCTGCGAATCCAGACAAGATGAAGGCTGCCGCAGATGTCCATACGATAGCAATGCTTTTTCCAGATGATTGCGGTAGGATTGGTGTGGTAGATGTTAGGCCTGCCAAGAGCGTTTGTTTGGCTTCCTCTATGGTCTGAAAACGGTCTTCTGGCTGCCGTGCCATCATCTTCATTATGCCGTCGCACAGTGTTCGTGGTAGGTCGGGGCGTATTTGGTGTAGCTGCCGCACATTGCCTTCCAAATGTTTGTGAACCACCTCCAAAAGCGTTGCGCCAGTGTACGGGTAGTGCCCCGCCAAAATATAATAAAAGACACAACCAAGGGAATAGATGTCCGTGCGTGCGTCAACTGGCTGGCGCGTCATTTGTTCCGGTGCCATCGTGTAAACGGAGCCCATGACGCTGTTGTTTTGATCCATCGTTTGCTCTGTTGGCTCCAGCACGGATTTCGCCATGCCGAAATCGAGTATTTTCAGTGTGAACGAGCCGTCCTCGTGAAACGCGAGCATCAGGTTTCCCGGTTTCAAATCGCGGTGGACGATGCGGTGCGCGTGCGCAGCCATGAGTCCACGGAAGGATTGGCTTGCGATTTCTAAAAAGAGCGAATATTGGACTGAAGTCTGTTCGGAGACGATTTTTTCGAGCGTGCGCCCGGCGATCAGTTCCATGACGACAAATGGCCCCATGTCATCGTTCCCTATATCAAGCACTGTCACGATGTTCGGATGCCGCAGCGAAGCGAGGAGCTGCGCCTCCTGCTGGAGTGCCTGTGAGATGTCTTCGCCGCCCTTCAGTCGTTTGAGTGCTACCTCTCGGCTGAGCTGCCGATCCCATGCACGATAAACGGCTCCAACACCGCCTTCGCCCAACTGGCCCAAGACAGTATAGCGGTTATCTGCGGCGGTTTTTTTTTCGGTCATGGCTGTTTCCATTATCACCATAATGCCGCTGGATCAGACAAGCCAAAGCGGTTTTATGTTAAAAATTGGTTACGCTATCTAGGTTGAAAAAATCAACTTTCTGGCCTGACAGCACCTGGAGGGAGCGGGGGCGGGGTGCTATTAGGGTATGGCGTGGGTTCGGTCGGGATCGCAGGCTCCTCATTTATGATGAGCCTTTCCGTTTTTGGTTTTGTAACTTTTTGAACTTTTGTTTGAGGGACTGGCAGGTTGGGTTCCATGGCTGGTTGCACTGGTTGGAGGATTGTGGGCTTGAGCAATTCTGTTTGTGGCCCGTCGTGACCTTGGAGGAGCGACTTGATTTGTATGCGGGCTTTGCTCGTGAGATGTTCTGCGTAACATTCGGCATCAATCAGGTTTTCGGCTACGAAATCTCTGATTGTTGGAACATTGCACGGGCCGTAAAGATCGCCAGTTTTCATCGGCACAACCCAGTTCATTTCCAGTTCTGTGATTTCGTGTGCGGGAACCCAAGGGCCGTCATCTACGCTTATTTGGTCGCCTGGCCCGATCAGCCCAGCCATACCCCATTCGCGGATTTCTTCCAGCGAACGATCCGTGTAAACCTTGTCCTGAATACTGCTAAAAAGTGCCCAACTCATTTTTCCTTTTTTGGGATGAAAAGCTTTTGTCCCACGCTGAGCTTGGTTTCGCTTTTCAATTTGTTTGCCTTCATTATTTCTGGGACGGTCACTTTTACGCCTTGGTCTTGGTATGCTTTGGCAATCATGCTCAGGGTCTGTCCTTTTTCCACCACATGCTCGTAACCTTTCTGCTTTTGTTCGGCGGGTGCCGCATCCTGTTTGGCATCGGTTTTTGCGGGTGCTGATTTTGTGGTTTTTGTTGCGGCATCGTTTTTGTCGCTCTTTTTCTCTGATTCGGCAGATTTGCGTTGGATAGCCTTTTCCATAGCGTCCCGCTGTTTTTCGGACGATTCCGCGATGATTTTACTCACTTCATCCAAAATAGCTTCCCGTTCTTTCTCTCTGCTTTTTTGCAGGTCAGCAACGGTTTTTTTGATCGTTTCATTTTCCGATTGCAACTGCGAAAGCTGTGCTTCCATGTGCTGAAGCGAAAGGCGGGCTTTTTCTATTTCTGGCATTATTATTTCAAGCTGGTCAGCGGCACGCATGACTTTTTCGCGCTCCATGCGCTCGTCTTCTTTCTGCGATGATGTAGCGGCCCGTGCATCGGTCGGAAACAGGGCGACCCACAACAGCATGGAAAAAAGAAAAAAACTTTTCATGAGCCGTTAAACTAGAGGGATTTTTCGTCAGCCGCAAGTTTTTCCCATTCTTTCTCAGAAAGGAGAGGGATGCCGAGCTTATGCGCTTTGGCCAGTTTGGTGCCAGCGTCTGCTCCGGCGATTAGGAAAGATGTTTTACTGCTTACAGCCGAGGCCACTTTGCCGCCCATAGAAATTATCTCTTCTTCAACGGTTTTTCTATCGCGACTGAGCGTGCCTGTGATGACAAATGTTTTTCCCGAAAGCGAGCCGCCTGTTTTTTTAGATAAACATTCGAGACAAAGCCCCGCCTCGCGCAGTCGTCCTATTTCCTCCATGTTTCTGGGCAGGCAGAAATATGCGCGGATGCTTTCGGCCATGACTTCTCCAACGCCTTCCACTTTTTTCAGCTCGTCGGGCGTGGCTATCACCAGCTTATCGAGCGTCCCAAAATGTTGCGCCAAATCCTTCGCCGCTTTCGCCCCCACATGCAAAATGCCGATGCCGAACAGCAGTCGCCACAGGTCGCGCCGCTTTGTTTTTTCAATGGCGTTCAGAAGGTTTTCGATGGATTTGTCACCCATTCTTTCCAGGCCCGATAGGCGTGCGGCATCAAGGCTATAAAAATCAGAAAAGTTGTTTGCTAGGCCAGCTTCCACCACCTGTTCCACCAGTGCCTCGCCCATCCCTTCCATATCCATCGCACCACGGCTGGCGAAATGCGTGAGACGGCGTTTGGTCTGCGCCTTACAAAAGGAGTTCGTGCAGCGGAGAAATACATCTTCTTTGACCACCCGCCCACCGTCTGGACAAACGGGGCATTGCGCTGGGGGTAGAAAAGGTGTTGATGCTGCATTCCGTTTGAGCGCATTAACTCCAACTACAGCCGGGATCACTTCCCCAGCTTTTTCGATGAAAACAGTGTCGCCTTCGCGGATGTCTTTGCGGGCAAGCTCATCGAAATTGTGGAGCGTGGCTCGGCTGACGGTGGACCCGGCCAGATGGACGGGCTCAAGCTCGGCCACAGGTGTGAGGATGCCAGTGCGCCCCACCTGCACCGTTATTTGTTTGAGCAGTGTCTCCGCACGGTCAGGGGCGTATTTGTATGCCATAGCCCAGCGCGGAGCTTTAGATGTGTTACCAAGCTTACCCCTCTGCGCGAAGCAGTCCACTTTGATCACGGCTCCGTCCGTGTCGTAAGGCAGAGTTCTGCGAAAAACATCGAGTTCTTTGATGGCTGCAATGACTCTGGCGACACCGTTGCAGTGCCAGATTTTGTCTGGTGCTGGCAGCCCCATTTTTTTCATGGCGTCAACTAATTCAGACTGAGAACCAGGCGCAAAACCTTCGGCGAGGCCATGCCCGTATAGCACCAGAGAGAGGTGGCGTTTTGCCACTTCTTTTGAGTCGAGCAGTTTCAATGAGCCAGCCGCCGTGTTGCGCGGGTTGGCAAACAGCTCTTCGCCTTCCTCAGCCCGCTCACTGTTCAATCGGTCGAATTCTTTTCTGGAAAGATAAACTTCCCCGCGCAATTCCAGCACGGGTGCATCGTTCGATATTTTCATGGGGAGCGAGCGGATGGTTTTTATGTTTTCTGTGACATCGTCGCCGCGCACGCCATCGCCGCGTGTGACTGCGCGGACGAAATGCCCGTTTTCATACCGCACGGAGACTGCCACGCCATCCACCTTGGGTTCGACCACATACGGCACAGAATCGGTTTTCAATAGATCGCTAACCCTCTGAACAAACGCTGCAACTTCCTCCTCCGAGTAAGTATTGTCTAGGCTCAACATCGGCAAGCCGTGCTCAATAGTGGTGAACGCAGGTAACGGACTGCCGCCTACGCGTTGCGTGGGGGAGTCGGCAGAGACGAGTTCCGGGTGCGCCCGCTCCAAATCTTTTAACTCGCGGTAAAGCCTGTCGTAATCAAAGTCTGAGACGAGCGGAAGCTGGTCTTGATAGTAGCGTTTGTCGTGGGCAGATATTTCTTGGCACAAGGCAGCATGTTTTTTTCGCAATGAATCCATGATGTCGGACATGCGCGGATATTAGACTTTTGCTGCGCCTCATGGCAAGTATCCCCTTGCCACTTGCGGCGGTTTTGGCTAATATTTGGAGCATGAAAGCAGTTCTTATTTGTCTTTTCGGCGCAGCAATGGCACTCACAACTTCTCTGGAAGCGGCGGGATCCACTCACCCAGCGTTCAAAGTCAGGGACATGGCGGCAAAAGGCTCCAACTCGGCTTTGAAAGAAAAATTGATCGCTATGCGCGGTGTGAAAAGCACGGTTTCGTTGCAGCCGATCGAGTGGTATGTCTGGTTCTTCGATGGCTCGGCCAAGCAGCAGGGGAAGCGGGTGAAAATTTCTGGCGAGTCTGTTGTCGAAATCATGGAAGGGCACACGGAGCTGGAACGGGCACGCCTAGCATCGTACAAGGAGGATGAGATTTTGCCGCCCAAAGCGTTGCAAGTTGATTCCGATGAAGCCTATTCCCGAGTATCTTCCGCCGCTGGCCTGAAAAACGCTAAGGTTACTTCTGTGGAGTACGATTTAAGGAGGCGGGATGGCCTCCCCGTCTGGCTTATGAATTTCTACTCTGAAAAGAAAGGCGAAAGCGTCAAGGTAGCCACAGCTCGTGTGTCGGCTCTTGATGGGCAGGTTCTTGAGCTGAAAGTCCATTCGACGAAGTGATTTTCAGGTGAATGCGAAGGCATCTGCATGGAGCACCGTTTCGGTTGCTGCTGCGTCTGTTTTTTTTGCGTTTACCCACTTTGCCGTAGCGCAGTTGAGCCCTCTCGCAGAATTGCCCGACTGGGGCGTTTTGGATCGTTACCAGAGAACTATTGAAAAGAAAGAGTTCATCGCCCGTTTAACCCGTTTCTCGCCTGACGGGTTTTTCCTGAAAGCTTGCGATATATCGGATGAACAGCTCGTCGTTTTCAGGAGTGCATCAAAAACGGAACGGCTTTGGCAGCTTGAGTTCGGCACTCTCCCGTCGCACGAAAGGACGCTGAACACAAAATCCAGCACAGAAAAAAAAGGGGTGTCCAGTGGCAGTGTGGCTTCGTCTGCGCCTTTGTCTGGGCTAGTGGTTTGCCTTGATCCTGGCCATCTAGGTGGCGAATGGGCACGCCTAGAAGAGCGGCATTTTCAAGTTGGCCAAGACGCTCCTGTGCAGGAATGGGACTTGAATTTGAAAACTTGCTTATTGATTGAAAAAGGGTTGCAGGCTCTCGGTGCTAGAGTGGTCTGGAGCAAAACAGATACGCAGCCTGTCACATGGTTGCGCCCAGTTGATCTCAGGGGCGAAGTTTTACACGCTATTTTCAATGAACGATTTTTTGCCCGACATCTTTTTTCTGCGCAGGAAGACGGGGTGGATGACGGTGACTTGTTTTGGGGCAAAATCGAAAAACGGAGCCAGCTCCTTTTTTATCGCGTAGCGGAAATTCGTGCGCGAGCGCAAAAGATCAATACGGTATTGAAGCCTGACATCACTCTTTGCGTCCATTTTAACGCCGGGCCGTGGGGCGATCCGATGAATCCGCGCCTGATAGAAAAAAACAGGCTCGTTCTTTTCGCGCACGGGGCGTACATGGAAAACGAGTTGGCCTACGAGGATATGAAATTCGACCTGCTTAGAAAACTACTCGAAGGGTCTGGGGACAACGAGGAAGGGCTGGCTCTCTCCATAGCGCAGCACTACGAAAAAATATGGCCGTGGATGCCTGAGGACTACAAGGATTGGGCATCAGTGATCCCGCACAAGTCGAACCCGTATGTTTTTTTTCGCAACCTGATAGCCAACAGACTGATTGACGGGCCAGTGGTTTTTTGCGAGGGGCCGTATATGAACGCCAGAGAAATTTATCCACGCTTGCAAGCTGGGGATTACGACGGGGAACAGATAATTCATGGGCGCATAGCTCGCAGCATTTTCAGAGAATTTGCCGACGCGGTGGTCGGCGGCGTGCGCGATTACTACGGGCATGGCAAATCGTCCCATAGAAATTGAATATCGGGGCAGAGTACTCATGCCCGAATCATTAGCGAGTAGAGTGGGACAAATAAAAGAGAGTGTAAGCAAAAACACCTTTACGGCATAAAAGTCACACAACAATTTAGCTTGCGGCCGCGTATTTGTTTGGACCGCCAGCATCCTCTGATTTTGCCGGCAAGATGTCAGCGTTCCCAGCATGAAGCAGGGCGTTTCTTGCATGAGTTGCTTCAAACCACCCACCCCACAACATTTGACGAAAAAATAAAAAAACCGCAGGGCGCAAAAGCGTCCTGCGGTTTCCGTGAATCATCCAGCAATCAGTAGCGGTAGTGTTCCGGCTTGTAAGGGCCTTCTACTGGCACACCGATGTAGTCAGCCTGATCTGGGGTCAATACTGTGAGTTTCACACCGATCTTGCCTATGTGCAAGCGTGCCACTTCTTCGTCCAGTTTTTTGGAGAGGCGGTAAACCCCTGGCTTATAAGTGGTGCGGTTTTTCCAGAGGTCGAGCTGTGCGAGCGTCTGGTTGGTGAAGCTGTTGCTCATCACGAAGCTGGGGTGACCCGTGGCGCAACCCAAGTTGACGAGACGCCCTTCGGCCAGCAAGAAGATGGAGTGCCCAGCGGGGAAAGTGTACTGATCCACTTGAGGCTTGATGTTGAGGCGTTTCACGCCAGACATCGCATTGAGTTTGTCCACCTGTATTTCGTTGTCGAAATGCCCGATGTTGCAGACCACGGCTTGGTCTTTCATTTTTTCCATGTGCTCCGTGCGTATGATGTCGCGGTTGCCCGTGGTGGTGACATAAATATCGGCCCAGCCGAGAGTATCTTCAACTGGGGCGACTTGGTAGCCTTCCATCGCGGCTTGCAGGGCGCAGATAGGATCTATTTCAGTAACGATAACCCGTGCGCCTTGGCCGCGCAGCGACTGAGCGCAGCCTTTGCCCACATCGCCGTAGCCGCAGACCACTGCCACTTTGCCAGAGATCATTACATCCAGAGCCCTGTTGAGCCCGTCAACCAGCGAGTGTCTGCACCCGTAGAGATTGTCGAACTTGGACTTGGTGCAGGAGTCGTTGACATTGATGGCGGGGACGAGCAGTTTGCCTTCTTCCATCATTTTGTAGAGGCGATGAACGCCTGTCGTGGTCTCTTCCGAAACCCCTTTCCATTCTTTGACGACAGCCTTCCATGCGCCGGGGTTTTCGGCGTTTATTTTTTTGAGCAGGTCTTTGATTACTTGCTCTTCGTGGCTCGACGAAGCGGTGTTCACCCAGCCGTCACCGTTTTCAAGCTGGTAGCCTTTATGGATGAGGAGCGTGGCGTCGCCGCCATCGTCAACGATAAGCTCTGGCCCTTTGTCGCCAGGGTGCTGGAGTGCCTTGTAGGTACACCACCAGTACTCTTCGAGGCTTTCGCCTTTCCACGCGAAAACAGGTATGCCAGCTTTCGCAATAGCCGCTGCGGCGTGGTCTTGCGTTGAGAAAATATTACACGACGCCCACCTCACGCTCGCCCCGAGGGCGGTGAGGGTCTCGATGAGAACGCCTGTCTGTATAGTCATGTGCAGGGAACCCGTGATGCGCACGCCTTGGAGAGGTTTTTCTTTGGCAAATTTTTCGCGCACAGCCATGAGGCCGGGCATCTCTTTTTCCGCTATGGTCAACTCTTTGCGACCCCAGTCAGCTAGACTGATATCCGCCACTTTAAAATCTTGTTCTGCACTCATAATATTCCTTTTTTTAGTTGTTATTTCGCTGCTTTTTTCAGTGCCGCAACTTTGCTGGTTTGCTCCCAAGTCAAGTCTGGGTCATTTTTTCCGAAGTGCCCGTAGTGGGTCGTTTTTGAATAGATCGGGCGGAGCAGGTTGAGCTGCCGCACGATGTCGGCGGGTTTGAAACTGAAAACTTCTAGAACGGCTTTCAAAATCTTGTCGTCCGAAACAGTGCCTGTATCAAATGTGTCCACATGCACGCTTACAGGTTTCGGGTGCCCGATGGCGTACGCGAACTGTATTTCGCAGCGGGAAGCAAGACCAGCCGCCACGATGTTTTTGGCTACCCAACGCCCCATGTAGGCCGCGCTGCGATCTACTTTGGAAGGGTCTTTGCCAGAGAACGCCCCACCGCCGTGCCGACCCATGCCGCCATAAGTGTCCACGATGATTTTGCGCCCTGTCAGACCACTGTCGCCCTGTGGGCCGCCCACCACGAATTTTCCTGTGGGGTTGATAAGGAACTCGGCACCTTTCAACATCTGTGCAGGGATCACTTTTTTGATCACCTGATCAATGCAAAACTTTTTGATCTGCGAATGTTTGACCGCTTCGGTGTGCTGTGTGGAGATGACCACATTGACGACGCGCACGGGCTTGCCGTCGCGGTATTCCACAGAAACTTGGCTTTTGGCATCAGGCCTGAGCCAAGGTGCTTTACCGCTCTTGCGGATGCGCGTGAGTTCGCGCCCGAGCCTGTGTGCGAACATGATTGGAGCGGGCATGAGTTCTGGTGTTTCATCGCAGGCAAAACCGAACATAATCCCTTGGTCGCCTGCACCCTGCTCCGCAGTATCTTTGCCTTCCGCTTTTTTCGCGTCCACACCTTGGGAAATGTCTGGTGACTGCGTGGTAAGGTAGTTGTTGATGAAAATTTTGTCTGCATGGAAAATATCATCATCGTTGACATACCCGATGGAGCGGACTGCATCGCGAATGGTAGAGTTGACATTTATAGCCTCATCCATCGGCTTGGTTCCGATTTTCGGAATAGTGATTTCGCCGCCGACTACCACTACATTGCTTTTCGCAAAAGTCTCACACGCAACCCTGCTCTTAGGGTCAACGCGTAGGCAAGCATCCAGCACGGCATCAGAAATAGCATCACACACTTTGTCCGGATGGCCTTCCCCCACGGACTCCGACGAAAAGATATAGTCTTTTTTCATGGTCGGGCAATGTGCCCAGTTTTTTTTAAATTGCAAGCGAATCCCTGTGACCCAAATCCTCGGGTTCAAACTCCCAAACGCTCTTAGCTTGCTTAAACTTTTTTTCTGCTTATAAAATTGCCGCGCATGAATAGGTGGTTTGAGCAACTCAAAGATGCTGTGTGGCGCAGGCTGCTTGAAAGAAAGCCTCTGGATTGGCGACTGCCATCAGAGATAAAGGTGTTAATTAAAAACACTGATGACTGGCGTGCATACAATCAGGTTTTCGTAGATGCAGAATATGATTTTGCCATCGCCGAGATGCTCAAACAGACACGCGACCGCAACGAAATACGGGTGTTAGACCTCGGTGCTGGCAATGGATATTTTTCGCTCTATTTCTGTGACCAATTCATCCGCATGGCATTGCCAGACCTTATGCTTTTCCTCTACGCCGTAGAAAGTCCACGCCAAAATTCGCTGGAACTGAAAACGCGCCTGAGAGAGATCGCTTTCAATAATATAAAGGTTCAGACGCTCGACCATCTCCCGTGGAAACCGTCGCTGGCAGGCAAGTCGCACGACGAACCTTCAGGTTACACATTCGACAAAATTGACCTGCTGCGCTGCGACCTGCCCGCCGACGAAATGGATTTCTTCATCACGCAATCTGACCTGCCTGCAAAATCCGATCGTATGGTTATCGCTTTCCACGACACGCTCGGCCTTGATGAAAAAATCAAAGAAGCAGAAAAACGCCTGCGCACCGCTGGTTTCCGTTACGCCGTTACACTGCGTGCCTCAGAAACGGAACCGCTGATTTTTTATGGCAGACAAAAAAATCACACTCAGGTGGCCGTTTCGGAATACCGCGTCTTGACCTGATGAACAGGTTGCTGGTCGCACCTCGTCCTATAGCGTCGTGGCGTTGGCTGTGGATTGCGCCAGTCGCCGCCATCTTTCTATCGCCACTCGTTTATGGGCTGATCCGTTTTATCGCCGAAAATACAGACGCCCCTGAATGGCTTGAAAAGGCTCATTTTGCGAGGGTTTTCAGCAGAGTTTTGGCAGTGGTTTCCATTTTGTTGGCAGTAGTTATTTTTCTTTCAAAAAACAAGAAGGGGGCACGCCTGCCAGTCCTTGCTTCCATTTTTCCGGCTCGCTGGTTCCGCCCGTGCTTTCTCGGCTTGATCGTTGGGAGCTTGTGCGCAGGGAGTATTGCCGCCTTCGATATTATGGCTGGTGCCAGAGTTTGGCATCCTGACGGGTGGTTGCAGGCATCCGGAGGCATTTTAGCGACGGCTTGCATTGTCGCGTGTATCGAAGAGATTTTTTTTCGCGGTTTTATACTGCGCGAACTAGCCGCCGCCATGTCTTGGCAGAAAGCCGTTTTCGTCCAAGCTGCTATTTTCTCTTCCGTCCATTTTTTATCTCCCTCTGGGAGTTTCGGTGCTTGCTACCAAGTCACGCCTTTTTCGGGACTCGACCTTGCAGCATCTTTGTTGACGCCGTTTTGTTCTGGTGCTGCACCATGGGTGAAGTGGTGCTCTCTTTTTTTGATCGCCGTAACGCTGGGCGCAGCCATGCGCCATCCTTCGGGGTTATGGTGGTGCGTGGGTTTCCATGCCGCACTGATACTGGGTGAAAAAAGCCTGCCGCGCCTGACGAAGTTTCAACCTGAACACGCGACCGTTTTTTCCTCTGAACAGGTCACATCGGGTCTTTTTTGCGCGGTGCTTTTCTCCGTCGTAGCCACACTTATTTTTGTGAGGGCGGCGCAAAAAGAAACAAATACTCACGCCGCATGAAAAAAGTTCTGGAAGCAATCTGCGACCTTTTTTTTCCGCTACCAGAAGAAGACGGCGGCAGATGGCTTTTGCAGGAACCTTTTTGCGGCAGGTGCGCACAACCTTTCCACGCGCTGGACAGCTCTCCTGAGTCTTGCCCAAACTGCCATGGGACGGCCTGCCATTTCGATCATGCCAGAGCCATGTATCTGAGCAGGGGCAGCGTGCGCGACATGATACACCAGTTCAAATACGAGAGAGCCTTTTGGCTACGCCGCCGCTTGGTTCCGGCAATCACGGACGGGTACAGGCGGTTCTATGATGGCTGGGGGCATCACGCCATCGTGTATGTGCCCCTGTTTTCCAAACGGGAACGCTGGCGCGAATTCAACCAGTCAGAAGTTTTAGCCGAAGGGCTTGGACTAGCCACTGGTTTGCCAGTGCTGAAGGCACTGCGCCGATCGCGCGAAACCACCGTGCAGGCCAAACTGGACAGGGTCGCACGCCGCTCCAATGTCCGTGGTGCATTCGATCTAACCGACACCGCTCAAGTAGTGGGCAAAAAACTGATTTTGATAGACGATGTGCTAACGACAGGTTCAACGGCTGGCGAATGCGCACGGCTGCTGAAAAAAGGCGGGGCAGCCCAAGTGGATGTTCTCGTCGTTGCCAGAGGTTGAGTCGCTGTAAATAAAGAGCTCATCACAAAATATTTGTTATGGAAGTAGTGAGAATGGGGGGAAAGATTCCAGCAGATACAAGCCAAAATGGAAAACATATTGCGGGAGCCATTTTCCTCGTTATCACAAGCTCAGACACCCTGACCTCGGTAGAAAAGAGATGAGCTATTCTGACGGGAGCGAAGTTCCTAAAACGGAGGGTGGGCTTCCAGCCCGCCTCTTCCGTAACGACATCTCGCCGCCAAAATCTGAAGAAGCAGGCAAGGACCTGTCTGCGTGCGCCGCACAGGCAGATGCCCGCACCACATTTTCATTCTTGCAGCTATGCGGCATCCCTTCGGGGACGGCCTCCACTACGCAACGGCATGAAGGGATGAACTTGACTTGAAGTGAGTAAAAAAACAAACTAACCAAAGATAAAAAAACATCGAAGACCACCACCAAATTTAACAATCTTTGGGACATCCCACGATTCCATCTATTTCTACATGGAGAGCAAAGCCCATAAATATAAATGAAAATTCTGCTGATCGAATTCCGCGACCCGTCGCACCCCGAAGCAGGCGGCGCAGAGAGACTTCTTTTTGAAATTTTTACGCGCCTATCGTCCCGGGGACACCAGATAACATACCTGTGTTCGCGCTACAGCAACGCTGCCCGTTCCGAAACCGTGAGCGGCATACGCATTGTAAGATTCGGATCGCAAATGTTTTTCAACTGGCTCGTCCCGCTGTTCTACCTTTTCCGCCTGAAACGCCTGCAAAACTTTGACCTAGTGGTGGAAGGTTTAGATAAAGTCCCTTTTTTCATGCCGCTTTTTGAAAGGCGGATGCCGGTTCTCTGCCTTGTGCCGCACCTGTTCGGCACCACAATCCACCAGCAAGCACCATGGCCTGTGGCTCTCTATGTGCGCCTTATGGAAAAAGCCATCCCGCTGGTTTACCGCCACAATCTATTTTCAGCCCTTTCCGAAAGCACGCGCCAAGACTTGGTGGCTCGCGGCATCGGGTCTGAGCGCATTAAAGTCATACACCCTGGCATAAACCCGCAGTTCGCCCCCGCAGCAAACAGACCGCCGAATGCACGCCCCACACTCATCTACCTAGGCAGGTTGAAAAGCTACAAGCGTATTGATCTGATCCTGCACGCTGTGGCTGCGCTGAAAAGCCGTATTCCTGCCATCCTGTTGCAAATTGCTGGGCATGGCGATGCGCGGATACACCTCGAAAAACTGGCAGGAAACTTGGGGCTAGAAAAACATCTGCTTTTCATCGGCGCAGTCACAGAAGACGAAAAAATACGCCTACTTCAACACGCAGATATTTTGGTTTACACTTCACAAAAAGAAGGTTGGGGATTGCCGGTGACCGAAGCTCAGGCATGTGGCGCGGTTCCAGTGGTCAGCGACTCGCCCGGGCTGCGGGACGCCGTGCAAAACGGGGCTGGCGGTTTTCTAGTCCCGCACGGCGATGTGAAAAGCCTCTCCGATAAAATATGGGAACTGCTTTCAGACTCGGTCTTACTCGAAGAAAGCCGCATGCGCGGCATAGCATCATCCAGACAATTCTCGTGGGAGCGAGCCGCCTCCGCTACAGCCGAACTCATGCAAAATGCCATCGCGGCTCATGCCATGCACGCCAAGCGTGGCACGCTCTTGGACGCATTGGATCAATCTTCACTCCTGCACAGCATCGCCCAAAAGTGCCACATCCGACACATCGCCAATGCTTGGCTCCGCCGTTTCCCCATATCGCGCACTTTATCGGGCAGCGGTGTATGCTATGAAATCAGCGACTTGGAATCACTCTGCTTGGGCGACGAGATTTTCGCACGCGAACTTTACAGCCCGGCTTTCTCGGGCGCACCAGTCGAAACATTCGTGGATATGGGGGCGAATGTGGGGATGTTCCCCTGCTACGCACTCCACGCCACACGAAACCGCAATATCGTGGGTCTATGCGTAGAAGCCAACCCAAACCTTATACCGAGAGCACAAAAAGCTGTCCAAACCAATGGACTGCAAGGCGTTCAAATCGTCCACGGATTCGTGGGGGGGGCATTAGGCCGCGAAGCCAGCTTCCACATTTACGCCTCTCACCTCGGCTCTAGTTGCCGCCCAGTCCACCCGCCAGGAACGCCGCCGCGCGGCGGTTGGCAAAAGATCGCAGTCCCCACCGTAGAAATCGCCGCACTTTGGAAAAAACTAGCGGGCGAACGCCGCGTGAACCTTTTGAAAATAGACATCGAAGGTTCTGAGGTTGATTGGATGAAAGCGGAGTTCGATTTTCTTAAAAATGTTGACCGTATTTTTGTCGAGTCGCACCCGTGGCTGGCTCCTACGGTAGAGCTTGAGGCACTAGCCGAAAAGGCTGGGTTCAAAAAATTGGCTCATACGCGCAAGCCGCCCGATGCCGAACTCCTCTATTTTTCGAGGCTCTAATTCCAACCCATATTTTGCATTTGCCAATGCAAAATCCGTGTTGGAAAAGCCCCGAGTGCCGTGTGGAGACAAAATACCATGATCACAGATTTTCCATCATGGATATAGCGGCGGGAGTCATGATAACAATACCGATGGCTGGGAATATAAAAAGCACTAGCGGGATCATCATTTTCACAGGGGCTTTCATGGCCTGCTCTTCAGCCGCTTGGCGTCTTGCTATGCGCATTCCTTCAGCTTGCACAGGAAGAATCTGGCTCAAGTTACCGCCCATCTCAGTAACGAACGCAATCGCATTAGAAAAACGCCTGAGTTCCTCCACCCCTGTTCGCACCCCCAAATCCAAGAGGGCACGAGTTCGCGGTTTGCCGAGCCGTATTTCGGAGAGTGCCCTTTGCAACTCTTCACCTAGAGGTCCTGGCAGGCGTTCGCTGACTATACTTATAGCTCCCTCAAAACCCATGCCAGCCTGCACGCTGATGCTGAGTAGATCCATTGCAAATGGTAGGCTTTTAACTATCTGCTCTTTTCGTTTTTTAGATTTGCCAGCAATGATGATCATCGGCAAACGGAATCCCAGCATGAGAGAAATTGGATACCCCCCAAGACGCATCATTGGGCTTATATTCGGTTTAGCATATTCTATGTAGAGCGAAAATGCGACTGGCAAAATGACGGCCAATATCCAGCAAAAACTCGTCAGTTGAACACCTGTAATTACATGTCCCATCCCCGCCTCTTCCAGCAGTTTGTTGGCTTCTTGTATCATGTTGGCTGGAGTATATTTACCCAGCACCTTGCTAAGATTTTCTGAAAACGGAACCAAAACCCTCTCGAAAAAACTTTTTTTCTTTCCTTTCTTCAACTGCGCAATAGGAATCTGCGAAGCTCCGGCTGCCGCGACTTTTTTGATGCGCTGGGCATAGACGGACGAAGTTTGAGAGGAAGATGTAAAACTCCCTATCAACATATAGCCAGCTCCCCCCAAACAGAGCGCAATTAAGATCATTTCCATAAGCGGTTACATTTCGATGGTGATAATTTTTTTGATGATGAAGGCTCCTAGGAACTCAGAGATTATCGCGCCGCCAACAGCCATTTTTCCCATAGGATGCGTGAACAGAACCATGATATACGGCTTGTTCACACAATAGAGTCCGAACCCAGTCAAAACGGGCAGCAGCCCCACTATCATCCCCGACATCATGCCTTGTGCAGTCAGAGCTTTTATTTGACCCGCGAGCTTCTGGCGTTCACGAATCGTTGCAGCCACTTTTTCCAGAACATCGCCAAGGTTGCCGCCCACACTTTTTTGGATCACAAACGCTGTGCATGTGATTTCTAGGTCTGGGCTTGGAATGCGGTTTTTTAAATTTTCCATCGCCTGCTCAACTGAGACGCCTAGATTGGTTTCTTGCAGCATCAGACTGAACTCACTCTTGATTGGCTCGGACGCATCCCTACAGATGTAGCTCACAGCCTGTAAAAATGTCTGCCCTGAACGGAGCGAGTTGACCACCAATACCAAAAAGTCGGCAAGCTGGTCGTTGAACTTGTTGGTCTTCCCTTTTGTCTTTGAACGAACAATTATGCCCGGCACAAAAAGCCCCACGGCAAAAGCCACTCCAGCTCCGATCGGCTGCGCGTAAAGGCTGAAAATAAGCAGTGCTGGCACCACCGTGGCCACCACCTGCACAAGGAGCCACTCGGTAGCACTCATCGGCATATCTGCCTGACGCAAATCCCTTTCCACTTTCTCAACGAAATTCGAGCCTGTGAGCTTGAGCAAAACAGTCTTGAGATCAACCTTCTGCTTCTGGCGCTGTTTGGCCTCGTGCAAGGCGATTTTTCTCTCCCACTCAGGCGACTTGGACAAGTCAACAGTCGGCTTCAATTTGGCAAGCCGATCTCGTGCGCTCACCTCCTTGACTGAAAAAAATGCTCTGAATGCGTTGAGCAAAAGAAAGGCCGCCCCTGCGAGAAAAAGCCCGATCAGAGCCATGTCCAGATTAGAAAAATTCACGGTATAACCTCCATAACAGAAGAATAAACATCCATAGGCACAGGGCAGCCCATGCGACTGAACTTCTCGTGGTATTTGGCCACTATACCGCATCCTTTAAACACGCCTTCCACCTTGCCCTGAGCACTTGTGCCCGTCTGCTCGAACTTGAATATGTCCTGCAATGTAACTACACCGTTTTCCATGCCCTGAACTTCGGTGATACTCATCACCTTGCGCGAACCATCGCTGAGGCGCGAAATCTGGACTATGTAATGCACCGCAGAGGCGATCTGCTCACGAATGGCACGCTCTGGCAAGTCCATGCCTGCCATCATCACGAGCGTGGTCATACGGGCAATACAGTCGCGTGCCGTGTTAGCGTGCATCGTGGTCAGCGAGCCATCGTGACCAGTATTCATCGCCTGCAACATGTCCAGTGCTTCGCCAGCACGGCACTCACCAACCACTATGCGGTCGGGGCGCATGCGCAAGCTGTTGCGGACTAGGTCACGGATCGAGATTTCGCCTTTACCTTCGATGTTCTTGGGGCGTGTCTCAAGGCGCACGACATGCGGCTGCTCAAGCTTCAACTCGGCGGCATCCTCAATCGTGCATATCCGTTCCTCTTCAGGAATGAAGCTCGATAGCAGGTTCAAAAATGTCGTTTTTCCAGAACCAGTGCCACCAGAAACTACGATGTTTGCCGTGCCTATGACCGCTGATTTGATAAATGAAATCATTGCGGGCGAAATACTTTTGAACCGAAAAAGATCTTCCACCCTCAGCGGGTTGGAGCGAAACTTACGAATCGTGATTGTTGACCCGTTGAGCGCGCAAGGCGGGATGATAGCATTCACGCGTGAGCCGTCAGGCAAGCGTGCATCCACCATCGGCGAGGACTCGTCGCAACGCCTGCCGAGCGGCGCGATGATTTTATCTATGACACGCCTGGCGTGCGCCTCGTCAACAAATGCGACGCCCGAGAGCGTCAGCCGCCCTTTCTTTTCTATGTAGATTGTCTTGGGGCCATTCACCATGATTTCAGAAACATCGTCCTGCTTGAGTAGCGATTCGAGCGGACCGAACCCGACCATCTCATCCACCAACTCTTGCAGGATACGGGCACGGAGTTGCTTGCTGATAGGAACCTGTTCGGCCTGCAATTTTTCCTCAATAAGATCTTCGGCACGCTGCTTGAGCGGCATCTCGTTGCCTGGCTGGAGAAGCTTGGGGTCGAGGTGCTGTATCAGGTATGGAAGAACCTTGCCCTTGAAACTGTTGCAAAACTCCATCGTCTGATCCGAGAGTGCGGAAGGTCCCTCCGAAGATTTCTCCTCTTTTTTGTGTTCTGTATGTGGTGGTGGGGCGGGCGGTTCAACTGGCGGCGGTGGAGCCGACGGCTGCTGCGAAATGGGACCCGGCGTTGCGGAGAGTGACCCAGGCATCCCTGGTGCAACAGGACGCCTGAGAGGGCTAATCGGTGACGGTATGCCTCCAGTAAGTGGATTTCTTTTTGGGTTCAAGAATGTCATATCAACCTCACAAGCTTCCTTTTAGGGTTAAAAACCAAATTGCTCTCATAATTAAGTAAGGCAAAGAACAAGTTTTGGCAATAGCAACATTTCCAACCAAAAATTCGGGCTCTTCGTCAAACACCGTAGGATTGAAGCTTGGGCATGAGGTCAAGTTTGCTGCAATAAAAGAGGATTCGGGAGGTAACCAATATGGTAAATTACCAGTGGAGTATAGCGACAAGGTGGCGACGGACTTTGGCGGGATGTCAGCACTCCGTTCTCACGCTTTGCGTCTTACTTTTCTCTTTTATATTCCCTTGTCACTGGCTTCGCCAGATTAGTGTGTGATCATAGAGCCGAGCAGTCCGACGGAAACTTCTGTGAGGCTGGCTACTACTTTATCGGCGTCAAGCAGTGTGGAGCGCGGGTGTGTGGTGGCCACGGCCAAGACCTTTATGCCGCCTGCCCGCGCAGCTTCGATGCCCACATGCGCGTCCTCTATTACTACGGCGCGATGTGTGGGCAGAGAGAGCTTTTCAGCGGCTTTCAGAAAAACTTCAGGATGCGGTTTGCCTAGGTGGACATCCTCGGCTGTGACGAACGCCGAAAAAAAATCTCCTATTCCCGTGAGGCTTATTATCAGGTCTATGTTTTCTCTCTGCGTGGAGGAGCCAACGGCTGTGCGGACGCCGTTATTTTTCAGGTTTTCCAGCAGTGCTTTAACGCCTGGCAAAAGCTCAATACCTGCCTTGGCCGTGATCTCACGGTAGAGAGCCTCTTTCCGACGCGACAGCCTGTGAACTTCGGATGGGTCTTGCGCCCATTTTAGCATTTTCGGGATTATCCATTCGTTTTTCATCCCGAACCCTTTTTTGAAGTGGTCGGGCGGCAATGGCAATTTTTCTTCATCGGCCAACGCCTCCCAGCTTTTTTCGTGGCAGGCCGATGAGTCAACCACGACTCCGTCCCAGTCAAATATTACTCCCCAAGGTTCCATAGTGCTGTGCGGTTAAGGTTGGATTTTCTCAAGCAGAGGAGTGATGCAAGCGGCAATGGCGTCTTCGCTCTCCCCCAATTTTTCTTTGAAAAGAGCCCATGTTTCCGTGTGTTCGACGGCGGCACTTGGCGCGATGCGTGTCAAGGAGCCCATGGTTTCTATTTCCAGCATAGTTGCGTTTGTGAAAGCCTCGAAGTTGCAGCCCTGATCTGGGTAAGTTGCATTTTCTTCAAACGGGTGGCGTTTTACGAGTAGGTCATCGCCGAGCGCATAGGCGCACCAGCCCTGCCTATTCAAAACGCCAAACTTGGTTTTTGCTCCGCCTGCCTCTTGTTTTAGCTGTATGAAACGGTTGCCCCACGAGAAGCGCGGGTCGCTCATCTGCGTGTATGACCAGAGCGCGAGAGTCCTGACGGGCAGCAGCGCGTCAGCTCCGTGTTTTTTGAAAGGTTCCTGAGGAACGATGAGACGCCCACCGCCCCTCATGACCGATATGGCCCACGGTGCCAGCTCTACGACCCAGAGGTTTTTATTGGTCAGGCGATGTGTGATTGTTAGCTGGTCGTTTTTGATCTGCAAAAGCATCTCCTTGAGGATGCCCGTAGAAAGCTCCATCTCTTGGCTCAACAGGCAAGCACCGTTTTTTTCATCGCACGAGAGTTCCACCGGGCTGTTGTCCGGCCAGTAGGTTCGAGGCATTTCTTCTGGGGCGTGCCATAGGCGGTGACCACCGAAGTTCAGCCATTCATCGTTGCCCACCAGTTTGGCGAAGTCGGGGCATCTCTGGAGCATCTCAAGCCAGTCTGGGTTGCCCCTTTTTTTTTCGTATTCGGGATATTCTTGAAGGATGTTTTGTCCGCCGACAAAGCCGAATCTAATAATGCGCGGGCCGCGGTCGAGCGTCACAATAGCTTCCACAGAATCTCCAGCGAGGCGCAGGCATCGTCCCCATGATCCGTATTGTATGGTTTCCATTTTTCTTATCTGTTTTGAATTGGGTTAGTTCCTTGTATTATGCACAACATATTTTCGCAGTTCACTCTTCTGTACAAGGTTAGGTTTTGAATTGCAAAAACACGGATTTTGGGAAAGCCCAAAATCCGTGTCTAAAACCGTTTTCATTTCTTTGCCCGTTATTTGGGGGGCAGTGCGGAAACTGGCTGTTCTAAATTACAAGATTTATTCGATTTAGTTTGGGCGGGCGATGCCGACGATTCTTGGGCTGTTTCCGATTTGTTGGAGGAACATCCCGCAAAAGCTGACGCGATGGCCAGTGCTAGTATAATAGCTGTTTTTTTCATGATCAAATCACCCCCTTCCTTAATTTTTCAAGTTTGTTCTTGATAAAAGTATCTGCCAAAAACTGGGCAAAAGGCAATGCCAATCCGTAGGATGAAAGCAAAAACATAAATTGCGTCACACATCTGCCATTTTGGATGAAGGGATTTTTTGACAAAATGCTGTTTCCCGCCCATGCTGCCATTATGAAAGCATCCGATGCAAAATCCCATTTGGACGATGTCTCAGGCAAAGTGCCTGCTTTAAAAAACACAGCCACGCCCAACCCTTTTTCGCTTGTCATTTTCGGGGCATCTGGAGATCTGACTTCGCGCAAACTCATGCCTGCCCTTTTCAATTTATTTAGGGAAAAACGGTTGCCCGATGTTTTTCATATCATCGGCTTCGCTAGGCGGGAAAAGACGGATGACGCTTTTCGGCAAGAAATGAAAGATGCTGTGCATAAGTATTCGCGTGTCCAGCCTTCTAGCGAGTCCGAGTGGGATGCGTTTGCAAAAAATCTATTCTACTACACTGGAGAAATGGCCGATGAACAAGCCTATGCAGGTTTGAAAAACAGGCTCAAGCTGATGCCTGGGAGTCGAGAGGTGGGGCATCACCATCTTTTTTATTTGGCCACAGCACCGGAGTTTTTTGAAGTGGTGCCAAGGTGTCTGAATGCGTCTGGCCTAGTCAGGCGCGATGGTGTCACCAAGCTAGTGGTGGAAAAACCGTTTGGCGTGGACAGCGAGAGTGCCGGGCATCTCAATGCCGCGCTTCAGGCCGAAATTTCCGAAAAATCTATCTACCGCATAGACCACTATCTCGGTAAAGAGACGATACAGAACCTGCTCTATTTCCGTTTTGCAAATTCGATTTACGAGCCACTGTGGGATCGCCGCTACATTGATTGTGTCCAAATCACGGTGGCCGAGGAGGAAGGCGTAGGGACACGCGGCGGGTATTATGACAAATCTGGAGCACTCCGCGACATGCTGCAAAACCACATGATGCAGATACTCACGCTGGTGGCCATGGAGCCGCCTGCGTCGCTAGACCCCGAGTCGCTCAGGGATGAAAAAGTGAAAGTGCTGCGCTGCATAAACGGCTGCTGCCGCGAGGGGCTGGCATCGCAGGTCGTGAGAGCCCGATATGAGGGTTACCGCAACGAGGAGAAGGTGTCGCCGGAGTCCATGACCGAGACATACACCGCTGTGAAGTTGTTCGTGGATAACTGGCGCTGGGCTGGGGTTCCTTTTTATCTGAGGACTGGCAAGTTTCTCAAAAGGCGTGTGAGCCAGATAGACATAGTTTTCAGAAAGCCGCCAAGCATCCTGTTTCACGCGCAGACGGAGACCAGTGCGGCCAAAAATGTTCTCTCGATAAGGCTACAGCCGAGCGAGGGGATACACCTCCGGTTCAACGCAAAAGCACTTGCTGAAGCGCATCTGCAAGAGGTGGGGATGGATTTTTGTTATCGCACGGAGTTCGGTTCATACTCGCCCGAAGCCTACGAACGGCTGCTGCGCGATGCGATGATTGGGGATGCCACGCTGTTCATCCGCGCTGATGAGGTTCGCGAGGCGTGGAGGATCATGGACTCGATACGCAAGCAGTGGGATGCTTTGCCGATGTATGTTTACCCCAAACAAAGCTGGGGGCCGCAAGAATCTTTTCAGATGTTGGAAAACGATGGTAACGATTGGGTTTTGGGAGATGGATTCAATGAAAGATGCCCTTGTTGATGTGGCGGAAAGCCGCCCGGAATGGCTGTCGCGCCTCATAGTCAGGTGGGGGGCACTTTACAACAAAGCCGTCTTGGAGCGCGGTTTTTTCAGCGTGGCACTCTCTGGCGGAGCGAGTCCCAAAGCTTTTTTTCAGGGGCTTGCCGATCTAGGTTTTGGAGATGAGTACTGGGGGCGCGTCCTCTTTTTCTGGAGCGATGAGCGGTGGGTTAAGCACGATCACGAGGAGAGCAATTTCAGGATGGCGCACGAGCTGCTGATCTCGCGCATCCCTGTGCCAAGCGGGAATGTTTACCCGTGGAAAACGGGTTTGTCCCCTGAAGATTGTGCCGCCGACTACGATGCCTTGCTCAAGAAAGTTTTGGGCTCGGACGAAACATTCGATCTGGTCTTGCTGGGGATCGGCTCGGACGGGCACACGGCGTCACTGTTCCCCGGCACTTGTGCGCTCCATGAAACGGAACGATTGGCAGTTGCCAACGAGGTGCCTCAGGCCAAAAGCCGCTGGAGACTCACCCTCACATACCCTTGCATCGCTGCGGCGCGGGAGGCATGGTTTATCGTTTCGGGCAAAGAAAAGGGTGGTGTGCTTGAGACATTGATGCAGCCTGGTTGCCCGCTCCCAGCAGCCCAAGTGGTCTGTCGTGGCGGCTTGCGCCTTTATTGGTGCAAGGAGTGAGCTGGGCTGCAATTCGTATGTGGTGCTGGCAAGTTGACAGATGGCGTAAAAGCGTTTTTTTCTTTCTCTTATTTTTTCTAGCATCCGTGGCGACATATTCCGTTTTTGCTGCGGAGTCTTTATATGTTGTTAAAAAAGGCGACACGCTGACGCAGATCGCGGCTAGGCACGGCACGAGCGTGCTGGAGCTTGCTCGACTCAATAGAATTAATGTGGGCAGCGTTTTGAAAATTGGGCAAAAATTAAAATTGCCACAAAACCTTCCTCCCACGGAGTCCGCACAGGATAAAAAACAGACGCTACCGAGTGAAAAGAAGCCTGTGAAACAGGGGCATCCACTGGAAGTTGCTACGCCAAAAATTCTCGTAGAAAACCGCGAGTCTTCGCATCCGTCCGTGGTGGATGAGTCATATTTTTTGAAAAGAGTGAAAGACCAGATTGACCTGCCAAAAGTGAAAAAAGGGCATTGGAAATATATCGTGATACACCACAGTGGTAGCCTGCAAGGGAGCGGAAAAATTTTTGATACCTACCACAGAAGCCGAGGCATGGAAAACGGGCTTGCTTACCATTTTGTTATCGGGAACGGGACTGACACCAAGGATGGCGAAATCGAAGTTGGGGCACGCTGGTTGCAGCAGATACAAGGCGGGCATCTTTTCAGCGAGTACCTGAACACTATTTCAATAGGAATATGTTTCGTGGGCAATTTTAACAGCAATCGCCCCTCTGCGCGGCAGGTCGCTGCATGTCTGGATTTGGTGGATTACTTAAAGAGAATAACTGAACCGCCAGAGGTTCGCTTTTGTTTGCACCGCGAAATTAATCCGCGCCCTACGGATTGCCCAGGAAAACAGTTCCCATCAGTATTTTTTCACAAACGGCTAGATTGAAATCCCTCCTGAAAATCAGAGGGTTATTATTGAATGACACGGACTGTCGCCGAGCAGCTCACGGCCTTTCAGGAAAGAAAGCTCAATGAAAAAGCAGCTTTCTTGAACATCGGCATCGAGCTGTTTAAGGAGATTTAATGCTGCCGCAGCAGTTCCGCCCGTTGCCAACAGATCGTCCACGAGAGCCACTTTTTGTCCCGGGAGAACAGCGTCCTCGTGTATGGCGATGGTGTTGGAGCCGTATTCCAAATCATAGCTCAACTCAATGGTTTTGTATGGGAGTTTACCTTTTTTGCGGATGGGTATGAACCCCACGCCTAGCTGGCACGCTACGGCGGCACCGAAGATGAAACCGCGTGCGTCTATGCCCGCTACGGCATCTATGCGCTTTTTGGCATAGCGTTCGCAGATCAAGTTTATGACAAGGCGGAACAGTTGCGCATTCTGCAAAATCGGGGTGATGTCAATAAACTGTATGCCGGGCTTCGGAAAGTCGGGAACTGTTCTGAGGGCTTGTGTGAGGATGGCGATTGCGCTGTTCATACCTTTCATGTGAGGTAAAGTTAGATGAGTGGGGCACATGGCTGCAAGGCAAATTATTCGAAAATAACTTTGTGTCCCCCGTTTTCCTTAGAATACCAGATAGAGCGATGAACGCGCATGAAAAGCTCGTCCCAATCAATGTCCTCAGCTTTCAATGTAGTGACCCCGCAACTGCATTTCACATGGACAGCAACTGTCCCAACCATAAACTTTTTATCCGAAAGATCGCTATGGATTTGGTTGGCTAGGATCAGTGCTTTATCTCTGCTTATGCCAGGCAAAAAAAGTGCGAATCCCTTTCCCTCCATCCTCCCTATATTCGCATTTTCGGGCATCCGTTTTCTACACATCACGACAAACTCAGATATAATTCTGTCTCCCATAGCGTGTCCATATGTCTCATTAACCGACTGGAACTTGTCCATGTCAAACCAGACGAGAGAGATTGGTTTTGAACAGGCTTTTGCATGCTCGAAAGACTGACGGAATAACTCAATGAAATAGCGGCGGTTGCAAGCTTGCGTCAGTGAGTCGGTGGTGGCTAATTTTACAAGCTCTATTTCCCGCTCTTTCCTGTCTGTTATGTCCCGTATTACCCCCACGAAAAATTGTCTGCTATCAGACAGCTTTTCGCTGACCGATAAGTCTATAGGAAAAGATTCTCCATTTTTTCTGATTGCTGCCAACTCACGGGTTGTTCCAATGACTTTAGGCATTCGCCGCTCTTTGAATATGGCAATGTAACTGTCGTGTGCATCCTTGTGAGGTGACGGCATGAGCATTGATACATTTTTTCCAATAACTTCGTCTTGGCTATAGCCGAACATCTTTTCCGCAGCAGGATTGAATTTGCGCATTATACCTCTGTTATCTATCAAAACAATGGCTTCGACAGTGGCGAAAAAAATTGCGTTCAGTTCATCGTGGTCGCACGGGATTTCTGGGGTGGTTGCGGAGGTTTTTTTATTGCTGCAATTTTTCCAAGAATAAAACGCAGATACCACACCGATAGCCGCCAGCACACCGCTTGCGACCAGTGCTGTTTCTGGTGTCATACGCCACCGCCAGCTTTTGCTGGGGCGGAAAAAGTTGGAACGACTCCGCTTGGTGCTTTACCAGTCGGCGGCCAGACAATTTTGCCGTGGTCTCGCTTGAGCCATTCAATTTTATCTGTCCCGAGAGCTTTTTGACGCGCCGCCATATCGCGGTATTCCTGCGAATCGAGGAACGGTATTTTTTCGAGCGGATAAGGGTTCGGGAATGAGTCGAGCTTGTCTCGAAGGCATTTTTTGAACTCTTCGACCTGCTTGCTGTAGAGAGGGTCTCCAGCTAGGTTGCGTTGCTCGCAAGGGTCTTTTTCGAGGTTGTAAAATTGGTCTTGGTCGAAATAGTGCGGGAAGTGCATCATCGCAACCTGCGAGTGGTCTTGCTTTTTGCGGTTTAAGTAGTTTATCGCCCCCTCTTTTTTTCCATCTTTCATCGCTTGGATAATTTTTTCAGGCGGGCGGTAAACGATCAGCTTATATTTTCCATCCGAGATGCCGCGTGCGTAGCCCGATTCGTAGTATATCCATTTTCTGTCGCCGCTATCTTTCGGATTTTTCAGGGTGTTAGCAAAAGAAAAGGCGTCGGGCGTTCCTCTGTTTTTCTCTGGCACGCCAGCGATTAATGCTATCGTGGAAAAAAGATCAACGCCTTGGACTACCGCATCACACTCGGAGCTAGGGGGCACATGGCCAGGCCATTTTATTATGAGCGGCACGCGATAACCTTTTTCGTAGCACACGGCTTTGCCAGGCTCGATGTTGTGATCTGGCATGTATAGGACAATCGTTTCGCGCTCAACGCCCAGTTCTTTGATCTTATCTAGGATGATGCCTACTTGGTGATCCAAGTAGGCCATGCCAACGCGCTGGTGCGCAAACCACGATGGCTTGTCTTTGGTGAGAGCTTTCAGCTTGGCGGAATCTGGAGCGTATTTCAGCACGCTGCTGTCGTGGCCTGCGGGCGTGTAGGAGAGGTCTTTTTCTAGGGATAGCTGGTGCTGCGGCCCATGGATCGTGGTTGGGGTCAGATAAAGAAAAAATGGCTTTTCCTTTTTTGCATTTTGTTCCAGAAACTCTACTGCTCCCTTGGTAATCCAAGGGATGTTGTGATGCGCTAGTGCTTTGATTGGTTCCTCGTCGAAATTACCCCAAACAACGCTGGCTGCGTAGTCGAACCCACCGTCTCTTTTCACGGCATCGGCAAAGCGTTTTTGCCTTTCGCGCAGGGACGCGTCCACTGCTGGATTTTTCGGATCAGAGTCAGAGACGATGCTGGGGTGTGCGCCGAATACATGTGGGCCGAGATGCCATTTGCCAGCCATACCAGTTGTATAGCCATTTGCTGAGAGCAGCTTCGGCAGCGTGACAGTCTTTTCGTTTATCAGCGAATTCCATGCGATGTTGGGTGGCTCGTCCGTGGAGAACTCTTCCTTAAAATGCGGGTCGTCACAGCGGCTCGGATAGCAGCCTGTAAGAATGGAGAAACGGCTAGGCGTACACATGGGCGAGGTGCAGTAAGCCCGTTTGAATTTCATGCCGTCTCGCGCGATGCTGTCAATGTTTGGCGTTTTGAAATCGCCGCCCCAACACCCAAGGTATGAGAAGTTTATTTCGTCAGAAAAAATACAGACCACATTAGGGCGCTTGCTTGGAGATGCGTTTGCGGCTGCCGTCAGCCATTCTGGCATCGAGGCCGCAGCCAATGCGGCCATTGAACCCTTTAAAAAATTGCGTCGGTCAAACATGGTGTTGCTCATCGTGATGCCCCTCCCGGTGGCGTGTAAGGTGTTGCTGCTGGTGGTGCTGATACATCTTCGATTATTATCCTGCGCAGGATGTCTTTCAGATTTACTAGGTCTTTTTCCAGACGCATTGTCCGCTCTTTTATCTGCTGCAGCTCAATGTCGTTGGTCAATTTTTCTTCCAGCCTCAGCAGGCGCGTGCCCTCTAGTTCTTTGGAGAGTTCCGCTATCCTGTTCGACTGCGCCAACTGCGATGCCTGAAGCATGCGCGTGTTTTCTTCGATCATGATTTTGATCCGTTCGGCCTCTTTCGACTGCGAGTAAAGTGCTTCCTCGTTCTTCAGGATTTTATCCTTGAGCTGTTCCTTGTCCTTGCTGAGCTGGTTTTCGAGAGATTCCATTTCCTTTGTTGTGAAGGACTGCTTTTCCGTAATGGACTGCATGTGCTGGTGGAAAAACGCCGAGACCGCAATGATGCTTATGACGGCTGTGATGATGAGCAACCGCATGGCAATGGGCGTAGTAGGCAATCCCGATTTGGGTGCCTGTGGTGGGCGGACATATTGGCGCTGCTGAGTTTCGGAGCCTACATCAAGGGGGACCTGCTCAGGCTCGCGACTTCGTTGTGGCGTTGGAGCCGGGACATGTGAGTTCTCCACCAAGTTAATTTTTGTTCCAGCTTTCGCCGCTGGTTGCGCGGGGCGAATGTTTTCTTCTGGGCGTATTTTAAACGGTGCTTTGTCTGGAATTTTTCCATCTTGCTTTGCAGCCGATGCAGTGGCTGTTTTTGCGGCAGGAGACGGTGATGTAAAATTTGGCAAAGCTGCTGATACTAGTCCGCCTTGTTTTTTGCTGAATAGCGTCAGGGGAACCAGTTTTTTCAAGTGGCGCAAAGCCTCGCGAGCGTCCTCCAGATCGTACAGTGCCTCGGTTCTGGCAACGGAGTTTGTCGAAGTCCAAACTTTGTACTGCATCCGTGATTTGCCCGCGTTGTCGGTGACGGAGAGCCCCGCCCCTTCGCCGTTGTTCACGAAGCCAACTTTCAGGATGTTGGTTTCAAAGTCGAGTTTGACCGAGCGGGTTTTTTCAAGGTAGCATTGTGTGATGGATGTGCTTTCTTCAAGTAGGCGCACGGCTAGTTCTGCAGCCTCCTTACTTTCATCGCGGATGTATGCGGCCACGGCATTTTTCAATTCCGTGTTCCGCCGCGTTTCGTCCTTTATCAAGGCCTCCTTGATGCTTGCCATGAAACTCCACCTTAAACGAAAGCGACCATATGCGCAACCTGATTTAAACCTAAAAATGGGTGTGATTCAGGGCTGCTTCATCTGATTTTGGGTGAACCGCTTTGAAGTCAAATGAAACATTGACCGATTTTCAAGCGTGCCCCTGCCTCTAGCAG